>Ga0190313_1000031_pt1 | contig 107939 bp, 103 predicted proteins | sample 4870071011_MG_FD_169989 | JGI IMG/M metagenome (GOLD analysis project Ga0190313, IMG submission 169989) | Hydrothermal vent sediment bacterial communities from Southern Trench, Guaymas Basin, Mexico - 4870-07-10-11_MG | ecosystem: Environmental > Aquatic > Marine > Hydrothermal vents >...
CCCTTCTACCTTTCCTACACCCCCTCCCTCCCCAAGAGCGCCAAGTAGCACCTTTCTCATCTCCTCCCTCAACGCCTCTTCCCGGGAGATTATCTCCTCTTCCAGCCGGCAGCCCACGGCAAACCGCTCGTACTCCCATTCCTCCAGGGCCGAGACAGCCATCTGGGCGTAGTCGTCCAGACGTACAAAGAGTCCCCCACACAGATAGCACTCCTTTTCCTCTCTATGCTCCTCCACCGTTCCGCTTTTCTCGGAGAAAAAACCTTCAAGTTGCTCAAGCGTCACACTGGACGCTGCATCTCTGCTGGACAAATCTATGTCCTGTAAAAAGGTTCGCAGCAGTATCCCCCTCTGCATGTTTGAAAAACCATGGCCGACTCCCGAGAAAAATCTTCCCCTGCACCGATCACAGAGCTGTTTCTCAACAGCCCACTTTATGGCGGGCAGAAGGTCAACTGCCGGGCCCGTGGCGTCTTTTATACCCTCGTTCATTTCAAAACACCAGCCAAAAACCTCTTTTTCACAGAGCGTCCGGGTGTTTCCTTGTCTCCTCTTCTTCAAAGGGTATCCTGGGCAGGGCGATGTAGTTCTCCTTTATCCAGTCCCAGAAAAGCTCATTGTCCCCTCTTATGTGCGCCTCGTTCCAGGGCATCACCGTTTTGCGTATTGATTTCCATACGTCACTTATCCTGGCCCCGTCAACAGGGGCGTCGTATATCAGGTAGGGTGTGAACCCCCTCCGATTCCGATCACGCCAGTCCTCCAGGAGGAACATCACTCTTATCCTGTCCTCTCCGCCCTGGGTGTATATCTCCGCTCTCAGACCCTGGGCGTGTGGAAAAGTGGTGTCCAGCAGCTCAACATCAGAGACCTTTTCAAAGTTGAAATCCGGGTTGAGACGCCAGTCTTTTTTTCCACGGTATTCAACATATTCCCACTCAAATGGGGTGAGACGCATCCGAATGCCCCTGTCAAGGTCAAACTTCAGCCACAGCCCGAAAAAGATTTCCATGACCTTTTCCATGAGACGGGCCCGCCCACTGACACCCCTGGCTGTCATGTCTGTTTTTTTCATGCGGGCTATATTCTCAAGGCGGCGGTCAAGGTCCACAAGCCAGTCGCCATCTCCACCGGTGTTTTCTGTGTTTTTTCCGCCTGTTTTCTGTGTCATGCTGCGGAGAAAAACCGTGGGGGGGCATAAGGGTTGCGGTCATATCTCCACTACAGGATATGTCCGCCCGCAGAGGTGCTCATGTCCCCGCCGGACTTCTTCCCTGTGGCACGCATGTAGGACGCTCTCACCGCAAACCGGTTTTTCCGGGCAAGGCCGGGATATGTGAGAAGGATGAGCGTTTTTATAAGAACATCAACCAGGTATATTTTTGCAGGCGAAGGCTCTCCAAGGAATTCCAGTATCTGTTTTTCCACATCCCCGCAATCCTCTCCGGTTCTTCCGTTAAGATAGTCCTCAAGGACACGCACAGTTCTCTGTACCAGATAGTATGTGTCCCTGGAAAAGCTTCCACAGCCGTTGTAGAAAGAGGGGGGTTTTCCCGCCTTATCGCCCGGATGGCACAAAGAAGGTTGTCTTTGAAGGCAAAATTGCAGGGGGCGGTGGCATGGATGAGCTTCTCAAATTTTCTGTCCGCTGTTGTCCCCCCGGATATCTGATAAAAGGCCTGTGTGGTAGAGGGAGTTTCCACGTAAACGCCATATCACGGACCGGACCAGTTTATCTTTGTGTTCCGTGTGAGGTCCCAGGCGGCGGATTTCTTCGATGACTGAGTCGTCATCTCTGTATGTTAAATCCTCGTTTTCCAGCCATTTCAAAAGAGCCTCTGAGTATTTTTCCGCCTCTTTAATTCTTAGTATCATAAGAGGGTGTGCTGGCAGGGGTGCCGGGTCAGAAGAAATTTGATACGGTGGAGGACTGTGGGGCGATGGGCGGAGGAGCTCTGATATGTGTCTGTCCATGCATCCTATAGTCCCGGGGTCTGTGGCTGGCTCCATCTTTCCTATGCTTTTTATCACAGAAAACAGGTGGTCCCGGAAGAGAAAATGACATACCTGGAGGCGTGAGATCATATCCCTCACTGAATCAACCTTTTCCATCGTAGATCTCACATCTTCTTCATTTCCAGAATTTTGCCGCAAAGCGTCCACGAGGTTTTTTCGGCGTGCCTCCACCTCTTCCATCATATCCTCCGGGGGGATGCCCGTGTTTCTCCACTCCCAGACCACGCGCTGGATCTCAGCATATGGATTGACACCGACCATCTCTCCGCACCTCAACAGGACGCCTCACTTATCTGCCCCCTCCAAACATATTTGTGGGCAACGGGGCAACTTAGAACACATGTGTGGACCCCGTATATTATAGTTTCTGACAAAACTGAAAAAAAAGATGGCAAAAATTTGAAAAAAATATCACAGAATCACAGGAGGTTATGACATTTAGAACACAAACCTCTCTTCATCTCAGCGTCTATGTTTTTATATTATTTTCATCCATTTGAGCATGTTCTCAACCCTGTCAGGGTGTCTTGCCCGCAGCTTTTTGTCTCCCAGGGCTTTTTTAACAAACGGACGGAGTTCTGGCTTTGCCGCCCACTCTTTCATCAGAGAAAAACCGGTCTCGGGGTCCCTTGTGGCCAGGACGGCTATGGCCTCCGGGACGACTTTTTTAAGCTCCCGCACCGGCTCGCCTGTCTCTTTGCTGTGGAAAGCGAGCAGAGCCATGGACTTGACACAGAGAGAGCGGAGTGGGTTTATCAGATTTGGATATCGGCGTAAAAGCTCTCCATCTGACAGGACCACCAGGCCAAGGCGAAGCATGACCGGGTATCCCTCTTCAGCCCATTCTTCCAGCAGATGGGCGGCGTATCCCGGGTCTGTTTTCGCCAGCTCTTTTATGGACAGCACCACCGACTCTCTGACGAGTTTGCTTTTGTGAAAGAGAGAGTGGCGGAGTATCGGCACAATCTCTTCTCTCATATGCGGGTAGGCAGCAGCCATCTGACCATATGTGAGAACAGATACCATTCCCAGATAGGGGTCCCCACTCATCATCCACCTGTCCGCAACCCACCGGTTTTCTTCTTCCCCTGCCAGAATCTTCGCTGCTGCGAGGGCGAGTTCAACATTGGGTTTCATAACCGTGCCGCCGTGGCCGAGCAAAAAACGCTCCATCTCCTCAACGTCGTTTTTGAAAAGCGGCCCCTTCTTTTCACTCCATTTCTTTTTGAACTCAACGGCGGCCACGTGGGGGTCCATACTAACAGGTACCATGGTATATCACTCCAGAGTATTCTATGTCACGATGTCTTTTACCCTGTCCATCTCAATAGCCCGCCTGAGCTCCATCGCAGTACGCCTGCCCGTGCTCATGGGCTTGCGCCACAGGGTGTTCCCATAGGGGTGTCCGACGCTCATGTGCACATTTGTTCCTCCGCCGACCCTGGGCGCCACATCGTATATGTAAAAGTTGAGGTCCTTGTCAACACACGTCTGGAGACAGAAGGCGCCTATTATACCCGGTGGATAGTATTCCTGTGTCGCCTCAACGTATTTTTCTGCCAGTTTAAAGGCCTTTTCAAGGAGGGACTCACGGAGGGTGGCGCTGTTGTGGCCACAGACGGTGTACTCTGGGTTGTACTGTTCCGGGCCGAGGGTCATCTGCTGTGGGGCCGGGAGACGCACATGGCCGTCCAGGGACGTCTCAAAGCGCCAGTCAATCCCCAATAGCTCTATTTTCGCCCCCCGCGTCTCTATGGGAGAATAGAAAAAGTCCAGGTTGAACACCGGGCCTATGATATACCTCTCTATGCGCGCTTTTTCAAGGTCTTCCCGTGTTATGACGCCCTGTTTTATGAGCGCCTCGCTCTTTTCCACGTACTCTTTGTAAGAGGCGGCGGTGAAAAATCCTCTCTCAAGTTTTTTCTTCGCATGGTGGAGTTTGACTATGACGAGTTCATCTATGTCCTCCGGGTTCTCCACCTTTTCGGGAAACGGGAGGCCGGCTTTTTCAAGAATCCAGTAGTAGTCCTGCTTCTCCCCCCTCTCCTCGCTCCTCAGCAGGTTCCTTGAGCCAACCATTGGAACCACAAAGTTGTCCTCTATCTCATCCAGCGGCACATAGGATGTGAAAGACCTGTTCGGGACGAAGAACGTGTTCCTATCTCTGAGATTTTGCTGGATATCCTCCCTCATGACATCTCTAAACGATGGAAAAACCCATGCCTCGTCCACAACGCCGCGTACTCTCTGCCCGTTTTCCCACACCGTCTTGAAATAGTGCGTATACGTCTTTTCACGTCCCTCTTTGCATACGACCAGAGTGGGAAAACCCTCTTCCACAGCGCCATCGCAGACGTCCAGGGCGGAATGGGACCCTATAACCCCTATTGTGGCCTTTTCCAGGTCATAGCCATCAACTATCTCCCAGACACGCTTCCTGTCAATCAAGGTATCACCGCCACCCCATTGAAAAAGGAGTGTATAAAACTATTTTGTCATCTCTGAGCGGGGCTTAACCCTTTCTCGGCTCTTCGCCTTTTTTGGCGGAAAGGTTTTTATCCCCTTGTCGCCCTCTTTTTCTGTGATGAAGAAAGGGTTTGGCGCTTTGTTAATCCTGTTCATATTGCTCTCTGCAACGGTTGGTGTGAGTGTGATGTGGCGGTACAGCCAGCACACCGTCCGTAAAGAAGTGGACAGAGAAGACGTGATGAGGTCTCAAAAAACAGGTCTCCCAGACGTGAGCCCTCCAAGTCCGCCGGGAACGCCCATGGGTGTTTCTACTCGTGGCAAATTGGGCTGGTCTGAGGACATAGAGTTGACGAACAGCAGCTTTTATGATTCTGAGAAGCCTGTCGTGGCTGTTTGGGGCGATTTCGTCCACGTGGCATATCAGGATTACTGGAGCTACGGAGGCTTCGACACCCGCGTGGAGGTCAGGTATGTTCGCTCGGTTGATGGTGGGCGTACGTGGTCAGAGCCATTGAACGTTTCCGCCGTGGACGACCAATACTCAAAAGCACCAGACATAGCATGCTGGGAAAACAACGTGTACATCGTATGGAGCGACACAAGAGACAACAATGTGCCGGAAGTGTGGATAAACATCAGCCACGACAACGGAAAAACATGGACAGGAGAATTCAACCTCAGCAAAATAGACGGAAACTGGAGCAACTGGCCACACATAGCAGTTGACAAAAACACAGTGGTAGTAGTCTGGGGAGACGACAGAGACCACCCGGAAGAGGGTTCTCGGTCTGTTTATATGCGTGTCAGCCAGGACAATGGCACCACGTGGGGGCCCGAGATAAGGGTTACGAACATAACAGACATAGACTGGAGATACGACGACATCCCAACACAGGTTTTGGTCAACGGCACCAATGTCTATCTCGTGTTTGATCGCTTCTTCAACGACACGGGTTATGCTGAGACGATGTTTATGAAATCCACAGACCTCGGACAGACCTGGACCACCCCAGTTCTTCTGAGCCAGCACGACGGATACAACAGTTACAGCGGCGGCCTCGCCGTCTATGACACCTGGGTTTTTGTTGTGTGGGAGAATGCTTCGGCGGAAGACGAGATTTATTTGCGTCGGAGTCCGGACCTCGGAGACGCGTGGTTTTCGGAGCAAAGATTGACGTGGGATAGCAATGAAAGTGGTGTGCCAAGGGTTTGTGTGGACAGTTTTGGTAATGTGTTCGTTGTTTTTGCTGACGCACGGGGTGGATCCACACAGATATGGCTTATGGAAAGCGAAGACTTTGGAGAAAACTGGTCCACTCCCATCCAGCTGACGAACTCCACAGGTTTCAGCACCAGCCCGGATATGATCATTTCTGACAACATAAAACACCTGGTCTTTTACAGCGATAGAACCGGAACAGACGAAGTCTACTACAAGCGCAGCCCCCCATTCCCACCTCCCGGGTCCATCCCATTAACAAACGGGTACAACTATTTGGCGTTACCATCTTATCTCGGCGACATAAGGGTGGGGGATTTGGCTGCGATGATAGAAAGAGACACAGGCGGAACAGTACCAGAAATAGTATGGTACAGGAGCAACCACTGGGAGCAGTGGGTTAAGGCGATTGGTGGGACAAACAATGTTTCTGTGGACCACCACCTTGGTTATCTTGTCCACGTGGAAAACCTCAGCGGGATTGCCTATTGGACGCCCAATGGGACCAACTATTCTGCTCCGCTTTCTCTGGATTTGTGGGTTGGGTGGAACATGATACCAGTACCCTACGCCAACAACACACTATACGCCAGCGACATACTCTCACAAAACCCCCACATAATAGCGGTGGCTGATTGGGACGAACAAAAACAAACCTATAGAATCTACAACGGGAGTAATAGTAGCATGGACTTTCGGATACAGGAAAACACCCTCGGCGTAGTATACCCCACGACCTGGAACGCAAACAACCTTTTCATCCTATGCGATGACTATACGACTTGGACGCCGGCATAGAAAGCGGAGGAGGTTATTGCCACAGGCACCATGACGGTGCTGTTTTCTTTTAGGTTTTCTTTTAGTAAGCGAGATAAACATCCTATCTTGACATCCACCCTACATCTATCAGAGCTATTCATCATCTCAGCAGCCCGTACATCACCTGCCCGACGGATATTCCGCCGTCCCCGTTCGGGACACGCCTGTGAGTTACCACTTTTATGCCGTGTCTTGCACATTTCTCATGGACCATCTGCTGTATGGCCAGGTTGTAGGAGACCCCACCCGTGAATCCCACCACATCAACACCCAGTGCGCGCGCTTTTTCAACGGCCACGTCCACCATTTTTTCAACCACGGCGTCAACGGCCATCCAGGCGGCCAGTGCCCTGTCTTTTTCGGAAAACGGCGGTTTGAAAGCGTCCAGGAGGTTTGAAAAAACACCATACACGTCCACCCTTTTTATGCCCCCGTCGTTTACCACGTCCACTTCCATGCCACGGACATGGCCGCCGGCACCGCCGCTTCCTCCTGAGAGTCCACCCAGATCGCCTTTTCCAGCTATTTCCAGCCCCCTGGCGATATAGCGTTCAAGTTTCATCGCCGGCTCCCCGTCGTAGGTCATCTCCCCGCACACTCCCAGGTATGCGGAAAGGGCGTCAAGGAAGCGTCCCATGCTGGACGTCCAGACAAAATTCCTTTTGCGAACCGCTTTTTCTATGAAATCCCTCTCCGCCACACCCAATATTTCCGCGGTCCAGGTTTGCGTGTCCACGAGCCCTCCCTCCACCAGGATTGAATAGAGCACCCGGCTTGGGTGTTTGACGGCGCTGTCTCCCCCCACGAGCGGAAAAGGGGTCAGGGAGCCAACACGCTCATATCTGGCCCCTTCCAGAGCGATTATCTCACCGCCCCACACAGACCCGTCCGACCCATATCCTGTGCCGTCCCAGGACAAAGCCACAAACGGCTGGTGGGGATCGAGTCCGGCGTCGCAGACGAGGGAATATGCGTGGGCGGCGTGGTGCTGGATCTCCAGGACCTCAACAGCGTTTCCGCCATCGCTGGACCACTCCTCCGCTTTTTTGAGTCCGAGGCGGCGGCTGTGATACCGCGGGTGCATGTCCACCACGACCCTTTCAACATCCCGGCCCGTTTTTCCGAGGTATTTGAACATGCGTTCAAGAGAGGACGCAGCGAAGTGCTGGACGTCGTAGTTTTCCATGTCTCCTATGTGCTGTGTCGTGTACACCCTGCCCTCATGGTGCAAGGCGGAGGTGTTGTTCATGTCTCCCCCGAAACCAACAACGACCCCCCCGTTGATGGCAATCTGGTGTTTCAAAACAATCGGATCCGGTATATAGCCCCTGCTCTTTCTTATGAAAAAAACACCGCCATCACCGGATTCGGGAGATGTGAAAGATGGGCGGGGAATTACCACGCTGTCATCAACCCTGTTTATGATCCGCCTGTTGTGGACGAGATAGACTTCTCCAGGGAGGCGGAACATCTCTTCGGGGGTGGTGGCCATGGGGGACCCGGGCAGGTTGCCGGACGTCATTACCACTGCCTCTGTACCTCTGAGCTTGTGGAAAAATATGTGCTGGGCGGCGGAATATGGGAGATAAAGGCCCACACGATCCAGGCCGGGAGCGACATCCTCAACCCAGCCGTCCTCCGGAGTGAGGTCTCCGCCCCGCCTCTTTTTCACCAGAACGATAGGGGCCTGGGGCGATTGGAGGAGTACTCTCTCAACCTCACCTATCTCCGCCACTCTCTCCGCCACCGCCAGGTCTTTCACCATAACCGCAAAGGGTTTCTGAGGGCGATTGTAGAGACGACGCAGCAGGGGTGTCCGCTCAACAGAGCAGACAACATGGCTCCCACCCCAAGAGTGCATTACACCGATGGCCCCGGTGTCTATCTTTTTCGCGAAAAAACCTATGGGATCGTCTGTCTCAACCTTCTCCAGACCCCCAGACCCTGCTCTATTTCCGCTCTCGTCGCTCCGGACATAGACCTCGTACCGGGGACCGCACACAGGACAGGATATGGTCTGGGCGTGGAAGCGCCTGTTCCCGGGCGTTGAATACTCTTTTTCACAATCCCTGCACATGGGAAAGTCCGCCATTGAGGTGTTTTTTCTGTCATACGGGACGGTTTCTATGACGCTGAAACGTGCCCCACAGTTCACGCAGTTCGTGAAAGGATACATATACCGCCTCTTTCCCGGAGAAAAAATCTCCCTGAGACACTCATCGCAGATGGCCACGTCAGGTGGAATGTGCGACGAGCGAACGCCGTCCTCGCTTTTTATTATCCTGAAGCCCTCCCACTCCGGTTCCCCAGGGAAGACCTCATACCGCTCAACACGTGCCAGGGGGGGCAGGCTTTTTATGAGGTCGTCCATGAAATCGTCCGGATCTCCGTCTATGCATATCTCCACACAGGAGCCCTTGTTGTGCACATAGCCGTTCAGGTTTTTTTCAACGGCCAGGCGGTAAACGGCCGGTCTGAAACCGACGCCCTGAACGACTCCATATACCAGTATCTTCATCTATCACACCCGCGGGTTCACATATGGCGGACACATGTGGCGGTGTTAGAGGAGTCAGAGAAGGGCGAGTTGCCGGGAGAGGGTGTCCAGCCCCTCTCCTGTTTTTGCGCTTGTGAAAATGACAGGCACATGGGGGGCTATCCGTTTTGCGTCGTCAACGATCACCTGGGGGTCCACGCCCACGATCTCCGCCAGGTCTATCTTGTTGAGAACTATGACGTCCGCCTGACTGAAAATGAGAGGGTGTTTTCGCACCATGTCATCTCCTTCCGTTACAGATATGACCACCACTCTTTTCTCCGTTCCCAGGGGGAAATCCGCCGGGCACACCAGGTTCCCGACGTTTTCTATGAAAACAAAGTCCAGGTCCGCCAGAGGCAGTTTTTCAAGGGCGTGGTCAACCAGATGGGCGTCCAGGTGGCACTCTTTGCCCGTGTTTACGTTCACAACAGGGATGCCGTGTGCGGAGAAACGCCTGTAATCATCATCCCCTGCCACATCGCCGGCGACCACTCCACACTTTTTCCCCTGCTCTTTCAGCATCTCAACCAGGTGTTCTATTATGAGCGTCTTTCCCGAGCCTATGGAGCCGAGAAAATCAAATCCTCTGACGCCGTGTTCTTCCAGCAGCCGCCGGTTTTCCGACGCTATCTTTCTGTTCGCAGCCAGTATATCAACGCCGTGTTCAAGGTCAACCACTCTGTGCACGTTTTCACCTCCTCTTGGGCACCTCCGCCTATTTCCAGAAAGATATTAATTTTGTGGCTGAATGGTGTGGCGGTGCAAAAATGTCCCTGACAGATGCCAGGAAAATCATACACGCATATTACCCCTCCAACGGGTTCATACAGGTGTCCGTGACCGGAAAAAAATGCGCTCTCCACTGCGACCACTGCAATGCCAGATACCTGGAACACATGGTGCCGGCAACCGCGCCACGGGATCTCTACAGGGTTGGGATGGACTGGCACCGGAGAGGCGGGAGGGGGATGCTCATAAGCGGCGGCTCAACACCGGAGGGCGTTGTACCGCTCGGACCGTTCCTGGACACCATCCGGGCCCTCAAAAAGGAGACTGGTCTGTTGATAAACGTTCACACGGGACTCATGAGCAAGGAAATGGCGGATGAGATAAAACGTGCCGGGGTGGACGCAGTATCTCTTGACCTCGTGGGGTCCGACGAGACCATACGGAAGGTCTATCACCTGGATAGGGGAGTGGGGGACTATGAGTCCTCTCTGAAGAATCTCGTCTCCGCGGGAGTTAGCGTTTCTCCCCACATCACAATAGGCCTCCACTATGGGAGGGTGGTGGGGGAATACGCCGCCGTTGACATGGTCGCCCGCCTGAACAACGAGATGCACGACATAAGCGACCTGGTCTTTCTGGTGCTGATTCCCACAGAGGGAACGGCCATGGAAAACACGCCGCCGCCTGAGCCGGAGGACGTGAAAAAGGTCATCACGTATGCCCGGGAAAATCTGCCAGTTGTTCGCCTCGTGCTCGGATGTATGCGCCCACCCGGGTGGAAGTACGAGATGGCGGCGCTGGAGGGAGGTGTGGATGACATAGTCCTGCCATCCCTGAAAACCCGCCGGGTGCTCCGGGAAAATGGCTGTGAGATAAAGAAACTGGACGGTTGCTGTGTCTTCCGCCGCCGTTCCGATATGTGATGACGCCATGCCCCTCCGGCGATGTGGTGGGCAAAGTTTTTACTGCACAAAGACATGCGGGGCTGAGGCGATGAAAATGGCAGATGTGGAAAAGGTGTTCTCACACATTGACTCGCTTGAGAAAGAAATGGTGGACACTCTGGGAAAACTCATCTCAATCCCGGCCATAAGCCCTGACAGCGGAGGAAGAGGAGAACTGCGAAAGGTGAAATTGCTTGAAAAACTGCTCCGCGAGATGGGTTTCAAAGAGTTCCAGCGAATAGACGCCCCCGACGAAAGAGCCGAGGGGGGTGTACGACCAAACCTCATTGTCCGGGTGCCGGGCGAAGACAGCAGCAAACGGCTGTGGATAGTGACCCACACCGACGTGGTGCCGGAGGGAGAGCGTTCTCTGTGGGAAACAGACCCTTTCACCCCGGTGGTACGCGGAGAAAAACTCTACGGGAGGGGTGTTGAAGACAACGGCCAGGAAATGGTCGCCAGCATATACGGAATGAAAGCCCTCCTGGACTTGGGTCTAAAACCAAAGATGGACGTCTACCTGTGTTTTGTGGCAGACGAAGAGACGGGCAGCAAGTACGGCATCCAGTACCTGCTCCAGCAGGAGCTTTTCAGAAAAGACGACCTCATAATAGTGCCAGACGGGGGCAACGCCGAAGGAACCCTCCTGGAGGTTGCTGAGAAATCCATCGTGTGGGTCCGTGTGGAGACAAAGGGCAAACAGTGCCATGCGAGCATGCCTGAGCGTGGAAAGAACGCACACAGAGCAGCGCTGGAATACGGCCATCTGATAGACAAAAAGCTCCACGAAAAGTACAGTGCCAGAAACGACCTCTTTGATCCTCCGATATCAACGTTTGAGCCGACCAAAAAAGAGGCAAACGTTCCAAACGTGAACACGGTTCCTGGCGAGGACGTCTTTTACTTTGACTGCAGGATTCTGCCGGAGTACGACGTGGAAGATGTGCTCGGCTACATGCAACAGGTCGCAGACGAGGTGGCCGCCAGACACGGAGTGGCGATAACCATCTCAACGGTCCAGAAAGAGACCGCAACAGAGCCAACACCCCCCGATGCTCCGGTGGTCCAGATGCTCGCCAGAGCGGTTGACATGGTCTATCACAACGACCCGAAACCCGGTGGAATAGGCGGGGGCACCTGTGCCGCCATATTCAGACGGGCGGGGTATCCGGCCGTGGTCTGGGCAAAACTGGACGACACGTGCCACGCCCCGAACGAGTACATATGGATAAAGAACCTTGTCAACGACGCAAAGGTCTACGCCGCTCTGGCCCTGATGGGCTGAAAAATATCACTTGTATATTGATTTCGCAATGTACTTTTTCTTTATGGGCGTCATGTAGACTATGGCAACGACCTCCACGCCAGCCATCAAAAACAGAAGAATGGGGACGAATGTGAAGAACGTCGGAGCCGCTGTTGTGGCCAGGGATATCTTCACTCTCCCCTCTCCCCCATCTGCCAGAAACAGAACATATCTTTTCTCGTATGTGCTGGAAAACACGTAAATTGATACTGTGTTCTGAACCGTGCGCTGGGGGACAGTTGAAAGGATGGCTGTGTTTCCACCCGTGTACGCTTTGTACTGCTCCTCGTTCATTAGATATATGGTGCCTGTGCCCTCCACAGGGGTCGCCTGGACATAAGAAACCCTGGTCAGGCCAAGCACGTCCCGGGTGGAAAACGTGTATACCTCTCCGCTTTCAATGACCTCCTCTGTTCCGAGGCTCTTCTCTATCGTGTTGGATGTCACGGGCAGGAGAAGAAACACCGCCACCGAGACCGTTATTATGAGCAATATGATGGATTTCCGGATGGTGTTTTTTGCCATCAGATACCTTCTGCTGTCGCTCTGGGTGAATCTTATTTCAAGTATGCGAAACAGAAACTCTTCCACAGTCACAACAAGGAGCATGACCAGGACGAAATAGATGAAAGAGTCCAGCGGCAGATAGAACGGCACCAGAGAAAAACCGCCGTGGAAAAGCAAAACGGTGGCTATGGTTACCAGCGTAACGACCTGTATTATAAAAACCATCTTTTTTGCCTTCAAAATCGTTGTGAGGCGATAAGTGCCCTCCAGAACACTCATTTCACGCGCCATAGTGGTTGATATGCGTTTTGCGTTTATATAAATTGCCGTCCCCAGCGCTTCTAGGCCCCGATTATGTCCACCCCATCAACGCTCCCGTCCTCATGCCCTCCGCCCGGAGCTTCGTCCTCATTAAGTCTCCTATTTCCCCGGTAACATTCCACACACACCCCGGGGGCTGCCAGACATCTCCGGCATACGTTTCTGCCGCACAGGGTGCATGTGAAGAGGACTGCCGGTCTGCTGCATATAGCACAGGTTCCCATGACTTCCATAGTAACCACCTTGAAACAGCACTGGCGTCAGGCGCTGCGTCCGGTGGCGCCGTATCTGGCGCTGCATAAAAGAGATATATCTCCTCGTTTATTTTACTTTCCCAGACAACCAGACAGACTGAGTCCATGCGACTGGCGCGGAAGATGTGAAATGGTGGTAACATGAGAAAGTATGACATAAAAAGAGGACACTACAAAAACATAGAGGGCGACGGGCTCCCGAACATAATAGAAGAGGTCTTCGGAAGCGTGAAAAAAGAGGGTGAATACCTGGTCTCCTCATATGGGGCGATAAAAAGCCTGCGCGTGGGACTTGAGGGAAAAAAATACCTCCTGGTGGAGACGGAGATGGACAGCAAAGCTGATGAAAGCGTTGCCGCCGAGACGATAAAACGCTACAACGAGTTCCTGTTCCGGGCAACAGGTTACACCGCAAAAGAGAGAAGGAAAAAGCTCACAAAAGTATAGGCGGTTATTATAGGCGGTATAATGTTCTGCTGGTGGCTCAGTCCTCTTCTTCAATCTCCTCTCTTTCTTTTGAATAGAGGAGCATCCCGAAAAACCCCAGCAACACCATTATTATCGTAACAGAGTATATTCCCACATCTGTCCAGACACCGTATGCTATGTTCCACGCCAGATACAGAGCGATTCCCCCGAAAAACAGGAGGGAATAGAACACCAGCAGGATTTTTCGTTTCTCCATGTTCTCCAGTCCTCTCCGCCCCAACTGAAAAAGCCGGTATAAATAATTTGTTGTGATGTTCCCTGGTTATCTGGTGAACAACGCCCCTGCCCTCACGGCATGCCTCTTTTTATCCGCCTTTCCAGCCGGGATTTCCACACGTATATTTTTCCCATCACCCGCCTGTACGCCCACTCTGCCCGGGGGAACATGTTATACTCTTCCTGCAGGTAGAATACGAGGGCGGAAATCCCGAAAAACCCTGCCAGGGCCGCGAGGGCAAAAAATGGTATCAAGGAGCGGGGTTTTTTCACGGTGAAAGACGTGTCGGGTGTTATGCCGTCCACGCCCAGGAGGGTTATGTTTACAGGATATGTGATATTGGTGTCTCCTATTGTGAGATTAACTGTGGTGTTCAGGGCCTTTTTCCATGTGTCGTCGTCAAAATAGCCCCTGGATTTCATCACATAGTTTGTTTTGTTGGCCTGGAAAGACACGCTTGTTCTGACGAAATACGTGCCCTGTGGTGTTTTTTTGTCCGTTGTTATTGTGTGGGTGAAATGTACCTCTTCTCCAGGCTCTATAACGGGGAAAAAGAATGTGGCAGACGTCCAGCCCTCCTGCTCATCCGACGCCCATTCTCCCTCCGCCGAAAGTCGAGGCGGGTGTTCCAGCCCTCTCACGTCAGCCGCCTCTTTTATAGTTGCAAACAGGTACACTTCCATGGAAACGGTCACGTTGGTGATCTGAAACGAGTAGTGGTTTATCAGCCCCACGGGCCTGTGAAAGGTCTCACCCGGGGGGAACTCAACGAATGTCAGGTTGAACCGTGGTACAAGAGATACGTCGTATATCTCCAGCTCTTCGGGGGTGCCAGCAGGCGGCAGGGACATAGCGGGAACTGGAACAATAAACGATGCAGACAGGAGCACCGCTGCGACAAGCACCGACAGAAACACCGACAGGGCCGGGCGTGAGCCTGGGCGTGCAGTGGGGTGTGTGGAGCGTGAGGGAGGGTGTGCGGTTGGGTTTTGGGTCACAGGTTTCCGTGCTCGTTCTCGGGGGCACATGGTGGGCGGTAATCGGGGTTGGGGTGTATAAACCTTTTTGAGAGACGAAAACAATATGATGGTAAGATGACAGAAAAGGGCCCGGAGCGTCAGGAGACAAAAAACAGGGAAGAAAAAAAGCCCGGCCTGAGAGTTGAAAGGTTCCAGGCAGAAGAGGTGCGGCGGCTGCTGTGGAGCCACGGGCTCATAGACACGGATCTCAAACCGCTGAGAGACGGCGACCATGTCATATACCCCATCAAAGCACCTGATAGCGTTAAAGAAATACGGGGGCTGGAGGGCTCAACGGGCACGTGGTTTTTTGAGAGAAAAAGAAGCCAGCCGGCGCCCTATGAAAAGATAAAAGCTCTCGGAGAACAGATGGGTCTGGACGCCGCTCTTTTGCCCGACAAATGGGAGAAGATAGGCGACGTGGTCTGCCTCCGGTTGCCCCCCGATACGCCACCGATTGTTGCCGAAAAGATAGGGGAGATATACTGTGATGTGCTGGGAGCCAGAGCAGCCGTGGCGTATGACATCATAACGGGCGTTTACAGGGAGCCACATGCGAAAATCATATGGTCCTGCGGCGGGAGCGGGGGTGTGGGTGTGGATGAAGAGCTCATAACAGTCCACGTGGAGAACGGGATAAGGTACAAGCTTGACGTTCTTCACATAATGTTTTCCAGCGGAAACATAGACGAGCGGCAGAGGATGGCAAAGATTGACATGGGGGGCGAGGTGGTTGTGGACATGTTCGCCGGCATCGGCTATTTCACCCTCCCCATCGCCAGATACACGGGCGCCAGAAAGGTGGTGGCGTATGAGATAAACCCACGCGCATACCGGTTCCTGGCGGAGAACACTAGGTTGAACCGTGTGGAAGATGTTGTTGAGACGCACAACCTGGACAACCGCCAGGCAAAAGAGGGCGTGGCGGACAGGGTGGTCATGGGCTATCTAAAAGACACACATCTCTTTCTCCCAAAAGCCATGAAAATACTGCGCCCGGAAGGGGGCGTTGTCCACTACCACGAAAACTGTCCCGAAGAGATTATACCAGAGCGGCCGTACAGGCGGATTGAAAGGGCCGCCGGGGAATCCGGTTTCAGGGTTGTAAAAAAAGACATCCGGTGGGTCAAATCTTATTCGCCGGGGGTGTGGCATGTGGTCGTGGACGCAGAAGTGCGCCCATGACCGGTAATGGCCAACAGCCGTCGATAACATCCGTCAATAGTATCAATCGCCGGTTATCAATCGCCAGTGTCACTGGCGTCGCTGGCGTCGTTTCCACCGCCCCGGGCTTTCACGGGCATGGGCTCCCCGCTTCCCACCGCCTGCACGAGTCTGCAGAGGGCATCGTGGTAGTCCCCGGCATCGGCTTCAAGGAGTTCCCTTGCAAAATCCGATAGATATCTGGCAAAATCTCTCTCTGTCTCGGTGTAACGCCAGCCCCCGCCTTCCTCCCCGACAGCGAGAAAGAAAGCATATGACAGGCTTTTTTCTTTTGTTGTGGAAAGGCGTTCGTCGTGGAGACGCTTTATAAGACCTTCTTTTCCGCCCACCCTGTAAGCCCTGGCCAGACGATCCGCCAGTCTTCCTATAGGGCCCATATCTGAGTAAGACGGGAGGCTGGAAAGGAGTCGTATGTTTTTCTCCTCTTCAACAGCGCGCCTCAGCAAATGGACGGGGCCATGTGAACCAAGGTCAGGAGAGAAAACCCGCTCCACCACTTCGTCTGCCAGGGAAGCATCTTCCAGAACGCTCTTTATGGCCTCTCCCCCCACTTCCGCCCACAGGGCTGACAGGACGCCCCCAGCGCCTCCACTGACAAAAAAACCCTCTCCACGGTTTTCAACAATCTCTGCTATGCCCAGCAGCGCTTTTTTCTCAAGTACGTCCCCCTCAACGTTTTCTGCCAGAGAACGCATTTTTTTATAGCACACGCCGTCCACCACAAACAGGCCGTTTTCAACTAAAAGCCGCTTTTCTTCCTCAAGAGCACGTGTCAGGGCATCCTCATCCGTCTCTCTCCCAGCCAGATAGCGCTTTCCAAAAGCCACTCCTTTCTCCGCCAGACAACTATCGCACCTCTTTCCCCCCGCCCTTTTTTCGCCGCAAACCAGGCCGTTGCTCCCCCTGACCTCCAGAAAACGCTCAACCTTCGGACCCGCAATCCGGCGGAGGAGCAGCATGGACAGGTTGCGGTTTCCCTTCGCACATCTCTGACACACGAAAATGCGGGCATCACCCAGAAACACATGCATGTGCGCTCCCACCGGCTCCCGGCCACCACTCATCTCTTTTCTAGGGCCAGCGCCGCCATCGCTGTTGAACACCATGTGTGGGCAGGCGTACATCCCCGGGCCCAGTTTCTGGACAGAAAGACGGGCCTCAGCGACAACATCTTCAACGAACCCGTCTGGAACGCTGAACTCACGCCCCGTGCACACCATTTTATCGTCAAGCGAAAAAACGAAGACCCTCTTTTTTTCCGCAACATCTTTTATGGCATAGATGCGAAAAACAGGGCTGTCATAGTACTGGACTCCAACCAGCTTTTCCTTGGGCGTGTGAGGGTTATAGACCACACTCGCCTCTCCATGAGGAAAATGCACAACAGCCAGCGTCGGACTGCTCTCCTTTTCAAGAACCAGAAGAGTGGAGGCATAGGCCCTGGCCAGTTTGTCCCCTTTTTTTGAGAGCTTTTTAAGGGCCTCAGGGTCATCAGCCGCCTCCTGAACACGATCAACCGCCTTTTTGATTGACACGAAAAACCTCTCACACCCCTCGGGTATCAGCACCTCCGGGTGGTACCTGAGAAACTCCGCCTTCCGCCGAATCCTGTTCTCAACAGCTCTGGCCCCCGTCTTTATTGCGATAGACCCAGCCCGTTTTCGCCCCCTTTTTTTCCCCTTGGACGCCATGTGGGGGTCAATCTTTTAGGGCTCTATAAAGTTTTACCACGCTCTCAACGGCGGCTTTAGCCCGCTCAATCCTCTCCTCCGCCTGCAGTCGGCTCATACCCGGACCCGTTATACCGAGAGAAACCGGCTTGCTGTATTCCAGGGAGAGATCAACTATTTTGCGTGAGGCGTGCTGTATGACAATCTCGTCGTGGTCCGTCTCCCCCTCAATCACAGCCCCCAGAGTCACCACGCCGTCCACGTCATCTTTGCTCAGCAGATGTTTCACCGCCAGCGGCATGTCAAACACCCCCGGCACCCGGACCACATGGGAAACCTCAACACCCAGAAACTCGGCGTGGCTCTTCGCCCGCTCAAGCATCATCATCGTTATGTCATAGTTGAACTCGCTGACCACAATGCCTATCCTCATATCCATCACCACCACCGCCACACCCAGGGGAGTTAAAAACAGTGGGAGGAGACAAAAAAAGTTGTAGGTTGGTGGGTTGAGCGAAAAACAGGAAAAACAAAAAGAAAAAACAAAAAAAGAAAAGTGTTGGGAAAAAGGTTTGTTAAGTTACCGGGTTTAGATGCAGTCTCACCATCTGTCCCTGTTCTCTCTCCTTTCCGGTCTGGGACGGGCCTCATTAACGTTCAGCTGCCGTCCTTTGAGCTCTTTTCCGTTGAGCCCATCTATGGCGTTTTTCGCCTGTTCGTCGTCTGGCATTTCCACGAAGCCGAAGCCCCGGGATCTGCCCGTGTATCTGTCTGTTATTATTTTAACAGACGACACCTCTCCATACTCTTCAAAAGCCTGTCGCAACTCGTTTTCGGAGAGGTCATACGACAGGTTTCCTACGTATATGTTCACTTTCGTTCCTCCTTGGTCTTTTCTTTGCCGGCAGAGGGTTAGACAACACGTGTCGCCTTCAACCCCTCCCGCCGCAGATAAACCATATCGGCCGGGGTATATATAGTTTTGCCCCTTGTTTATGGGTTATCCCCCTGCGGCGAACACTACAAATGCGAATATCAGCAGGAAAAAGGGCAGAAACAGGTGAAACAACCCATAAACAAAGATGGTCTCCTCCCTCTCTTTCTCAGCGCCTGTTCTCCCGCTCTTCATCTCCTTGAAAAACGTCAAGATTTCAAGGAACAGATAGAACATAAAGATAAGTGAGAGGAGGAGCGACATGACATAGATAGCTAATACGAACTCAGATTTATCAAGATTAGACCACATGGCCAGGTTTACCGCCGTTGCCAGCGTCGCCGTGATCAGCGCTGTTCCCATCCGTTTTTTCAGCACTAAAAAGACGACTATTATATACGTCATGAAAATTATCGCCGCAGCCGCCGGGACTGATAAAACCGGTGAATCTATTATATCAATACTTTCAAAGGTAAGTAAATCCACAAAAGCGCCCCAGAACGCTATTATAGGGACGGTGAAAGGCCAGATGCGCGGCAGATCACTGTCCAGCCCCGTTTTATATATCAGTTTTATCGGCGTATAAAGGAGGATGGCGTCAGCCCCGATGTTGACGAAGAAAACAATAATGATATATATGGAGTCTTCCGCCATTCTCAATCCCGGGGACGTGTATACCACGGGGTTCGCTTTTACCACGGATATGACCGTGGAAAAGATAACAAGAAAAACAAGCTTCAAACAGGCCACTGTAGACGCAGAGAGGAGTGCTTTCCTCTTTTTCCCCTGTTTTTTTCCACATGCAGTCCTTTAAGTCCAGAGCCCCGCTGTTTTCTCCACCCATCATTTAATACATGTGGATATTTATATTTAAATCTTGTTATCTGGGCCGATGACGTCAATTAATCAACAGCTAAAGCATTTAAATACACAGTATCGTGTTCCTAAGTAACGCGTTACTACTCTTCCGCCGTACACCACCCCCACCTTTAAAATACCTCCCGGCCATTAAGATGCGATGAGAGTTCTATCCGTTGACAGAAAGCGCGGCAGAATAAAGGTCCAGGCGGAGAGTCCGGATGACCTGTGGCACCTCTCAAGGGTTATTGAGCCAGGGGACGTTTTTTATGGCTGGACTTTCAGACGTGAGGAGAGGCGGACAGATGCCCTCCGCCCCGAAAAGGGCGAGAAAAAGCGGATGTACCTGGGCATCCGTGTGGAAAGTGTTGAGTTCAGGCCTTTCACGGACCGCCTCAGGGTTCTGGGCGTGATCGTTGAAGGCCCGCAGGACAGGGGAAAACATCATTCAATTGATGTGAGCCCGGGAGACACGGTTGAGCTGGCCAAAGAGCGCTGGCATCCGCTGGTTGAAAAGCGTCTCAGATCGGCGGAGAGGGACATGGGGCGGCAGAAAGTCGTCGCTGTGGGCATAGACGACGAAGAGGGTGTGGTGGGAGTTCTCTGGAACTACGGCGTTGAGACGGTGGCAACGATCAGGGGTGGCGGCGGAGGAAAGATGTTTGACGGCGGTGGAGATCGGCGGGAGTTTTTTGGCGAGGTGGCTGGCGTGGTCAAAAACCTTCTGGCCACAACCGGGAGCGGTGTCGTCCTGGTCGCAGGCCCGGGATTTTACAGAGATGAATTCGTTGAGTTCCTCAAAGAAAAACTCGGCGGCGAGGTGCACATTTTGGTCTATCCAACATCCCACGGCGGCCTGAGAGGTGTATACGAGGCCATAAAAGGCGGGGGCGGAATGAAACTGCTGGCCGACCACAGAGTGGTGGTTGAGACAGCACACGTTGAGAAGGTTCTGGAGGCAATAAAAAAAGACGAGGACTGTGCTTATGGTTTTGAGGACGTGCGAAACGCCGTTGAAAGGGGAGCGGTTGAGACGCTCGTCGTCCTGGAAAGCCGCCTGTTTGATGACACGTGGAGGGACCTTGTGGAAATGGCAGAAAACCTGGGTGCAAAGGTCGTTCTTGTGAGCGAACACCACGAAGGCGGAAAAAAGCTCGCTGGCCTTGGAGGTATAGCGGCACTTCTGCGCTACAGGGTCTGACCTGGCCAGGAAGTCAATATGGAAGTCACTATAAGTCAATATGGAAGTCACTATTTAAGAAAAAGTTTATCTCCGATAAGAACACTGAGGTATATAATGATATTAACGTGTCGTTGAAAGACACGACGTGAGAGGAGGCGTTCGCAATGAAGATCGGTGCAAACCTCTGGAAGCACGTCCGCAGAAACAACATTGCCCAGGCCGCTTTCGCCGTCATAGCAGTCCTGCTTCTCATAGGAGCCATGCTTGTTATCCAGAGGCGCGGAGCCATCACAGGGGAAAAGCCATTTGTCTTCTACGACACCAACCAGATAAAAGACCTTCCCCCGTCGTTTCTCGTGGTAACAGCCAAAGACCCCGAAAACGGCACGCAGGTGATACCATGTTTCGCCCCGCTGGCATACAACCGTGGAAAACCCGTGCCGGTGTTCGTTGACGACGGCACACCACCGCCCCCGAGGGTGGGAAAGTATCCAGAACCGGAGGTCGTCCACATATCAGACCTGGGGAAAAACCCTTCGGAGGCCAGCGTTTCTCTGGCAAGGAGATACTGGGAAAGGGTTGACATGGCCATCGTGGTGGACAACTATGAAAACGCTGTCAGGGCGTCGTCAATATCCGCACTGGCATGCGCGCCGATCCTATATGACTCGGCCGAGACACGGGAATATCTGTCCGATATGGGTATAAAAAGTGTCATAGCAGTTGGGGATGTCACACTCCCCGGCATGGCAGTCCACCACATACAGAACAACACGGACGAGTGGGAGTTCATTGCAAACCACTGGCCAGAAACATGCAGAGATGCGTATCTGGTGGTCACAAACCCCCGTGACACACTGGACTCCTCCAAGCCAGGCGTTGAATTTTTCATACCCCACCTGTCAGCCGCTGGCTCACTCCTAGCCGCCTGGAGAACAGCTTTTGTGGCCGTTGGAAACTACACGGTGAACCTCAGCCACGTCCAGGGCCTCGGATACGGGACCGGAGACGCTGGCTCGGGGGAGCGGGGAGGAGACCCTGACACCATCCCGGACGACCTAGAACTCCACTACCAGATGGAAATAGACACAAAAAGCGTCTTGATTGACAACACCATAGACCTCTGGGCGTCCTTTATAAAAGACCGCTCCGGGACACCACACTATGTCGCCCTCGCCGGGGGCCCCGCCGCCGTCCCTATGCTCTACATCAAAAGCCCGATATGGTACGAAAACGTCCAGCAGAGCGAAAAAGGAGAAGAGTACCTGGCAACAGACATGTACTACGGCGACCTGGACATCCACCTCTCCGCCACAAACGACACACTTGAAAACAACTTCAACGAAACATCAGACCCCCTCTACACGCTTGAGCTCAGCGTGGGAAGAATCATAGGGACGTCCCTTCCGGACGCCGTGGCCCTGTGCGACAGAAGCATCTTCTACTACGAGTACGAGAGGCCAGCCATGGCGGAGGGATGGGGGCTGGCCGGGGAGAGAAAAGCGGAAATAATAACCTCTCTCATGACAGGCGACTCTGACTCGGGGGCGTCAAGACACCAGCAGGCAGTCCTCGGCGGCTACGGCGTGATAGCGGATATAGAACACCCCTACGAATGCTGGAAAATCGTCTATTTCAACGAGGCTGGGGCTGTCAGAAAAATGGAAGACATGGACATAATCATATACGACGGCCACGGATACCCCGACGGCTGGTACTGGCTCTGGGCATCAACACACGACAACAGCAAAGACTACGACAGAATCGGCTCAGAGGACATCTACGGCCTCACCCTCAAAGCCACCCCCGTCTTCGGAGCGTGCTGTCTCTCAAGCGCATTAGACTGGCCAATAGTGTGGAACGGGAGCGAAAACCAGCAGACCATGGCCCCCGCCACATGCATATCCCTGGCATTTATACACGCAGGCGCCGGCGGCTACATCGGAGCAACAGAGGAAAGCTGGGGAGCGTTCTTCGGCGGACTGGCAGACGGCACGCCCGACGCCTGGGGATACGGCGACTTTGACATGCCCACAATGTTCTGGGACCACGTCCTGGGAGAAAACAAAACAACAGGCGACGCCCTCAGAATGGCAAAAGACGACTTCTACAACAAAGAATGGACAGACCAGAGCAGCAGGCCGTTCGCCAGGGTCTGCGTCCTGGAAACACAGCTGTACGGAGACCCCGCCGCGCCTTTCTCACTCTGAACACATCCCAAAAACCGCCCGGTCACTCCAAGCGCAGTTTCCCATCAATCAACCCCGCCACCTTTTTACCGCTCAAAAGCATCCCGCCAAAGATCGGGCCCATCCTCGGAGCACCATGAACAGCGTTAGCAGCCATGCCAGCCACAAACAACCCCGGAAACACCTCCCCCGTGTTCTCAACAACCAGCTGCTCCCCCTTCTCAGCCCACATGCTCCGCTCGCCAGAAACAGACCCCGTCGGGGTGGAAAGCCGTCCTGTCTTGCGCTCAACAACATGACATATCTCAGCCGGATGGCCTGTGGCGTCAACAACACACTTCGCACGAACAGACAGAGGGTCCACATGGAGGCCGGCGGCCTCAACAGCAGACCAGTTGACCACCACCCCCACAACACGGTTTTCTCGCATCATCACATCCTCAATAGTCACAGCATTGAAAATCCTCACACCGGCATCCACAGCCCCCGCCAGAAGTTTGGAAGCAAACTCAACAGAATCCGCCGTGTAATACCCCCCACCATCGTCCCTGTACCTTATACCAAAATCATCCAGCACAGACAGAGACGACTCCTGCACAACAACAACCGGGAACGTCATCCCACCACCCCACATCCCGCCCCCCGGAGACAACTTCTTCTCAAAAACAACAACCCGATGACCCGCATCAGCCAGATATCGCCCCGCAACCAGACCAGAGGGGCCAGCGCCACCGATAACCACATCCACATCCACCGAAGCCAGAAACTCCTCGGCAAACCTCGCAACAATCCTGCGGGTGACCTCAACATCATCCAGCGGAGCCATAGCACATCACAGAGCAGGGAAAAAAGACGTGGTACTTATGCTTATTCCCACATCTCTAACCACCACCAAACACGCCATAAAGAAAGAATTATAAACCAAAAAACAGTTCACACCGCAATGAGAGGGGAGATAACCGTAAAGACAGGGACAGGCGGAGGGGAGGAGATTATCGTCAGGTTTCCATATAACCCGGAGTACATAGAAAAAATAAAGACCATACCCGGCCACAGATGGCATCCACACAAAAAACACTGGACAGTCCCAAGCCAGCAAATATCCACGTTCCTCAAACTCTTCAAAGGAGAAAAAATCAAAGCAAACCCAGACATCTGGCTCCACCCATTGAAAGAAGAACTCGCAGCCAGAAAATATAGCCCGAGAACAGCCGCCGCCTACATGCGCTACAACAAACAACTCCTCAAACACACATCAAAAAACCCCAACCAGATAAACGCCACAGACATAAAAAACTACCTCTCAGACCTCGCAGAAAAAGGAGTATCGGCCACAACAATAAACACCGCCATAAGCGCCATCAAATTCTACTACGGCCAGATGCTCAACAGAAAATTTACATACGACATCAAACGGCCCAGAAAAGAGCGAAAACTACCCGTCGTACTCTCACCAGCCGAAATACAAAAGCTCCTGTCAGCCACAACAAACCTCAAACACAAAACCCTGCTTATGCTGATATACTCCTCGGGACTCAGGGTCAGCGAAGCGGTATCCCTGAAAAACGAAGACATAGACACAGACCAGAAAGTCATACACATAAAAGGCGGAAAAGGAAGAAAAGACAGATACACCATACTCGCCGAAACCGCTATCAAAACACTGAAAGAATACCAGCAAACTTACAACCCCCAAAAATGGCTCTTCCCCGGAGCCAACCCAACCAGACACATCTCAGCCAGAACAGCACAGGCCATATTCAAAACAGCCCTCAAAAAAGCAGGCATACAAAAACCAGCAACAGTCCACTCCCTCAGACACAGCTTCGCCACCCACCTCCTTGAAAACGGAATAGACATAAGATACATACAAAAACTCCTCGGCCACAAAAGCACCAAAACCACCGAAATCTACACCCACGTAACAACCCGCACACTCACCAGAATAAAAAGCCCGCTGGATACGATAACTGCCACGGCAAACGAAACAGGAGAGACAGCCGGTGATAACAACAATCCCGAGACCCAAAATCAACACAACATAGAGAGGTATGAATATGCGAAATAACACACAAAACACCACCAGAAAGAAAAATATCCGCAATACACATACACCACCCGCAAAGCAAAATATATGTAATAATGCGGAGATGGGGGAGTTGTGCGAAATCGTGAGCAAAGGGCTTAAGAAGGGGAAAAGAATATTGATGCAGGAGGTGTTTAAACATGGCTAATATTAGGACAATACTTGTTCCTGAAGAGGATTTGGAACATATAATAAGATGGGAAATAAACAAAGCAAACGATGTCAAAATAGCAGTATTTTTTGTCAAGAAACAAATGTATGACAAACTTAAAGGTGTATTACTAAAAAAGAATGTGCAATTTGCTATCGGGTGTGATTTTTATAATACTGAACAGGCAGTATTAGAGGACATTCTCAATGAAATAAAGGCAGGAGCCTCATGGGAGTGTAGATTATATAATTTTCCCGTAAGTGGAAAGACATTCCATATAAAAACGTACATATTTAAGAAGAGTGATGATGTTACCGTAATAATAGGATCGTCAAATGTAAGTAAAGGAGGTTTTTCAGATAATTTTGAATATAATGTTTTAATTAGTGGAAAAGCCTCTGATCCAGAAATAAGAGATGTTCTTGTAAATTTTGATAAAATTTTCAGCAATGGAGTGAGGTTGAATGATGATTTAGTAAAACAATACAAAAAGGATTATAGACACATTAAAAAAACTAAAGAGAACGTGAAAAAGGAAATATACAAGATTAAAATGTCAGACATTGGCAGCAAAAAGATCATTTTAGTAGGACAATGCTTGAATGAACATAAAAGTGATTTGTCAACATGGTGGAAAACAAAACGCGGACCTTGGGCAGTACCAAACGAATGTGATGCAAGATTACGATTTTATAATAGTAAGAAAAAATTAATTGACAAAATAAAAAGAGGTAGGACGCTTAGTAAAAGAGAACTTATAGAACTATTTGGAGGAAAATATCCTTTATTTGATTTGGATAATATAATAAGAACAGAAGGAGGGTATAGCCGAAAGAACCCAGATATTTTTGTGGAGAAAGAGATCATAAATAAAAATGGAGAGAAAAAATTAAATAAAGAGCTGAAAGAGCTATTATATGGGAAAAAACCTGTAACTGATAGAATTGAAAGATTTTGTAATAAAATACTTATTGGGGGAAAGGATAAGCATCCATGGGGATTAGCAACACAATTATTAATGCTTGCACATGGTGATAAGTACCCGCATTTAAATGGGAAGGCTAAAAAAGGATTAAAAGAAATTTTTAAGGATTTAGCATCTCCCTATTCACCTGCGAAATACGATGCCTTCGTTAAAGATATGGAAATTGTAAAGCGAACATATTTAAGAACTGTTGGACAGCAATGTCCAAAACTGCCCATTTATCTTGAAATTGACGCATTATTTGAATTTATAACATGGAAAGAAAAAATGAAGAAAAAAGGTGGTATGAAATGATTAATGCCAGTTTGCCCTTTGCTCACGACCTTCCGCCTTCGGCATCAGCCCTATCGGGTTCGCACAACAAGCGGGTATCTGGCTACGTGCCTCCGGCACTTCGCCCAAATCCTTCGCTGTCGCTCAGGACTTCAGATACCCGCTGGACGTTATATTCAATTGCGGGCGAAAGGCATACTAAAACAATAACAATTTGGGGTGAATACTATGCCATCTAATGGATGTGCTGGAAGAACTAAACAAAAAGAAATAAACAGTATAGAAATTCCAAAGACCTATTATGGAGAAGGGTGTTACAAAGCAATTATTAATGAATTGAAGAATAAAAATTGTGATAAAATATTAATTATTATTTCGTTATCTATAGAAAATATGGATATAATGAAAGAACTACTGAAGATTTTAGATGAAAATACTATTTCATATGATATATACAAAAAACCAAGTGGTGAACCAACTATAGGTACTATAGGAAAAATGATGCACAATGTCTGTCATAAAAACAAAGCGGATGCTATCATTGCAATTGGTGGTGGAAGTACAATTGACTTGGCAAAGATAGTATCCGTAATCAACAGAACCGTAAGCCCGCTTCAAACTTTATCAAATATTATAGATACTAAAAAGGTTATAACAGAAATTTCAAAGACTACGTTATTTGTATTACCAACAACTGGAAGTGGTAGTGAAGCAACAGACATATCTATAGTAAAAAATAACAGCGGAGAAAAAGTTGCATTAATAGATCCTCTTTTGCTTCCCGATATTGTGCTTTTGGATCCTCTTTGGACCCTTACGTTGCCTCAATCGATTATTGCATCCACAGGACTTGATGCGTTATCCCATGCAATTGAGGCACATATTTCTAAAAAGAAAACATACATGACTAAGACTTTTTCATCTTATTCTATAAACCTTATTTCATCAAATCTCTTACAATCTATTACTAACCCTAATAAAATTAACAATAGAGAGAAATTGATGATAGGAACTTTTTATGCTGGTATAGCTGACAAACATGCTGGCGTTGGTTTAATTCATGCTTTGTCCTATCCATTGCAAGACCTGTACGAAATACCACACAGTATAGCGGTATCCCTATTTTTAAAATTTGTGTTGGAAGAATATTATGGGGATTTTGTAGACCACATAGATGAAGATATTCTAATAAGATGTATTGAAGTAATTAATAGATGTATGAACTTTACAGGATATAGGAATTATCTTATCAAATTAAGAAATAGATTAAATTTGGATAGAATGGTTGCATCTTGTTTAAAAAGAGAAAGACTACTTATTAACAATCCATGGCCAATTTCAAAGTCACAAATAAAGAATATTTATAAAAAATGGAGCGAGGTGATCTAAGATGCTCGTTGAGGATTTTTTAAAAAATAATCATTTAGAAGTTAGACGAGTTGGTGGTGCAGAAAGAAATTTTCAACAGATTATTGGGGATATGTCTTTGTGGGATAGTAATAAGAAAATAAAAGATGTAAGACCTGCTCTTTGTGAGTTAAAAAATATTTCAATAATTAAAGAATGTGTAATAATTCAAAAGTGCAATTCTATAGAGTTCTATGTGGTAACTACTGATCCGAGGATGGTGGATGAAGTTATATACAAAGTATGGAAGAAGTTTTCAAAAAAGTTCCATGAGGATATTTATAAAACAAAACTTGAGAAATACAGCCAGATGCATGGTGTTAGACACTTGTTTGAGACCATATGCGGTGTAAAGAGTGTCATATTAGGTGATTCACAAGTAAGAGGTCAAGTTTTAAAGGCATTTCAAATCGCAAGGGAAAGTGGTTGTACAGGTGTTTTTTTACAAACCCTTTTTGAATATGCAAAAATTGTTGATGATGAAATAAATAATAAAACCAGCTTCCATCGCGGATACACAAGTATAGAACGAAACATAGTAGCACACCTTCTTAAGGAGAATGTTCATATTGATAGCAACATTGCTGTATTAGGAGCAGGAAGTTCAGGACAATTGATATGTAAGGCACTCCACGAGAATGGTTTTAAGAAAGTGTTTGTATACACTAAAAATCCAGAGAAAGCCAAAAAAATAAAAGATCTAAGATATGTTGTATATAGCTACTCATACCTAAAGCAAAATCTCAAAGAGTATGATATAATAATCGCTACTACTGACTCTCCCAAACATCTTATCACCATCAACGACACAAATCTGCTTAAAAAAGATGTAAAAATTTTTGACATAAGTGTTCCACCAGTGATCGATTTGGAAATAGAGAAAATCAAAAAGATACGGATTTACCATATTGATGATATCAGAAGATTTGCAGATAAAACGATCGAAATGCGTAAAAAGGAACTTATAAAGGTTAATTCTATTATCGGGAGGGAGTGTGAGAACTTTAAATTGTATTTACAAAAAAGGTTAATAGATTACACTATAAAGGAACATTTATCGGATAGAAGTATATTCATCGTTAAAAAACCAATATTTATAATTAAATCTTCTGCTATTAATTATATGAAACAATTTCTTACTTCGGAGGGCTTTATTGAGATATTCACGCCATTAATAACTGTGATCCCGGTAGATATAACCACAACAAAAAAAGTAGCACAGTTTGAAGTTGATTACTATGGTAAGAAGAGTTTCCTACGAGCATCAGCACAATATTACAAATCTCTTTTGATTGTAAATGGATTTGAGAAAATATATGAGATTGCACCATTTTGGAGAAAATTAACTCATCACCGCAAGGACTCGTTGTGTGAAGCGTGGGCCGTGGACTGCGAACTAACTACAAATAATACTGATAACATTATTAACTTATTAAAAAACATGATAATCTCATGCAGAGAAAAGCTTTGGGAGAATGAATATGTATATTTAAGAGATTTTGGATTATATAAAGCACTTTATTCTGATAAGATCATGAAAATAACATTTTCTGACTTGGTAGAATATTTTGGCAAAAATGGTGTACAGGTAAACGATGATAGGTCATTTAGGAAATATCTTCCTATCATAACAAAACACATAATAAACGAGTTTGATACATCACTGTATTTTGTAACAAATTTACCTGTCGATTTTAGAAGATTCTATGTCAAAAACATAGATGAAAAAACATCTACTCGTTTCTATTTTATAATGAGTGACTGGATAGTGGCATCTGGTAGTTTGAGAGAATGCGATTACGAAACATTAGAAAAAAATTTAATAAAATCGGGTCTACCTCCTAAGAGGTATAAGTTGTATTTGGATATTTATAAAGATAAAAATGTGCCACAACATGGAGGTTTTGCTTTGGGCATTGAAAGATTTATAACTAAATTGTTAGGCTTTGGTGACGTATCAAGAGTCGTAGCTTTTCCCAGAACGAGTAAATTATTTGTACCATGAAAAATTGAGGTGATAATCATGAAAAAGGTAAAAAAATATAGGACTCATACGTGTGGAGAATTGACATTGAAAGATGTGGGAAAAGAAGTTGTCCTATCTGGGTGGATTAAAAGTCTTCGATGGCATGGTGGTATGATATTTGTGAACCTATTTGATAGATACGGGGAAGTGCAGCTTGTTTTCAATAGAAGCATGATAAAAGAAGACCAATTTGAAGTTTTAAGACATTTAAATATTCATAGTACAATCGGAATAAAAGGTGTTGTCAAAGAACGACCGGAAAATTTAAAAAACCCACATATAAAAACGGGAGATATTGAGGTCATAGTGAAAGAGTGCTTTATATACAATAAAGCAAAACCTTTACCCATTCCAGTTGAGGATAATGCGAAGATATATGATGAATCTAAACTACGGTGGAGACCCATTTATTTAAGGAGAAAGGACATGCAAAATAGAATCATTTTGAGAAGTAAGGTGATTAATTATACCATGCACTATCTATTTGAAAAAGGATTCGTGTATATTGAAACGCCAATTCTCGCAAAACCAACTCCTGAAGGCGCTAGGGACTTTTTGGTTCCATCCCGTCTTCACACTGGAAAATTTTATGCCTTGCCTCAATCTCCCCAACAATATAAACAAAAATTGATGATAGCAGGATTTGACAAGTATTATCAAATTGCAAAATGCCTACGAGATGAGGACTTAAGAGCAGACAGACAGCCAGAATTCACACAAATAGATATTGAAATGTCATGGGTAGAGCCCATAGATATTTTTAGAACTATCGAAGACCTTTTGAAGTATATTTTTAGAGAAACACTTGATATTAAAATAAAAACACCTTTCCCTATATACTCATATGATGATGTTATTAATAAATTCGGCACAGATAAACCAGATTTACGCTTTAAATCTAAAATTGTAGATTTATCTGACATTTTCAAAAATACATCTGTTACTATATTTAGAGAAGTTCTTAATAATAATGGTGTTATTAAATGTATAAAAATACCAAAATTAGCAGATAAAATTAGTCGTAAGTATATTGATAAAATCTCAAATTTTGTTAGAAGTAAAGGAGACAAGGGGGTTTTTGTGTTTAAATTCATTGACAATAAATTAAAATCACAAATATCTAAACATCTATCTACATTGGAAATAAATCGTATAATAGAGAGGACCCAATTAAGTGATGGAGATTTATTAATACTTATGGCAGGAAGAGGTAAAGAGGTCTCAGAAACACTCGGAGAAATTAGATTAAAGATCGCTAGAGACTATGGGTTACTGGATAAACAAGAGTATCAGTTTTTGTGGGTAGTTGATTTTCCGATGTTTGAGTATTCCAACACAGAAGAACGCTGGGTTTGTGTTCATCACCCTTTCACATCTCCTAAAGATGAACATATAGAGATATTAATGAAGATTGATTCATTAAACGATTTGAAGGATCCTTCTGAGATTAGATCTAAAGCTTATGATCTTGTGCTTAACGGTTGGGAAGTTGGTGGAGGGTCAATAAGAATCCATGATAGAAAACTCCAAGAAAAAATCTTCAAATTGATTGGGCTATCACCCCAAGAATATATGACTAAGTTTGGATCATTGTTAGAATTGCTGGATTACGGTGCACCAGTTCATGGTGGAATTGCGTTAGGTTTAGATAGACTTGTTGCTATTATGGCAGGAGTTGACTCCATAAGAGAAGTAATAGCATTTCCTAAAAATAAGGATGGAAGGTGCCTGATGGACGATACTCCTTCTACTGTTTCAAAAGATCAGCTTAAAGAGCTGCATCTATGTATAGATAATAATGAAGGTCACCAATTGGGAGGTAAATAGTATATGATGAGAATCAATAATAAAAAGGAGATATTAAAATATATGGATGATGTTTTATTTTTCTTTCGGTCTTATCTCAGAAGTAAAGATTTTGTAGAAATACTTACACCAAAACTTGTGCCTGTCGCTACAGACCCTATACGGGGGACGAAAAAGGAGATATTTATAGTGTTTTCGACTAATGGGCAGAAACGTGGGTTATTAGCGCAATCTCCTCAAATGTTTAAACAAATGGCTGTATGCTATGGTTTGCAGAGAGTTTATGAAATATGCCCTACATGGAGAGATAATGTAGAAAAAACTGAAAGACATAATGATGAATTCTGGACAATAGATGTAGAAATGGCTGGTATTTCGACCGAAGATCAACTGATGACTTTTTTGGGCAACATGATAAAATGTGTGTCCGACCGCATATTTAAAAAATATCATTTAAAAATAGGAGATGTAAAATATCCAATACCTGTAATACTATACGACGATGCTATATCTCTTCTAAATGATAATGGTATAAATATTAAATGGGGTGAAGACATTGGTCCGGATCGTGAAAAAAAACTAGCAAATTTGTTGAAAAATACTGTGGGAGACATGTTTTTTATAAAAAAATATCCTAAATCTGTAAAGAAATTCTATATAAAATCATACGATGATGATAATAAATATAAGCATGCTTTTGACCTGATATTTAAAGGCTGGGAGATATCTTCAGGTGGCATAAGGGAAACTAATATAAAAATTATTATTGAAAAAATGGAAGAGTTTGGCGTCAATCCAAGAGACTATATGTTTTATTTAAAAGTCTTAGAAGAAAATCCTACCAACCATGGAGGTTTCAGTTTGGGCTTTGATCGTTTTATAGCTAAAAGTCTTAATATCGATAATATAAATAAATTTAAAAAACATTTGTGGGGTTTAAACTATGAAACCAAATAGTATACTCATCTTTAAACGTACCTTTCGCCCGCAACTCTCGTCGCTAACGCTCCTCGCCCTCGCTACGCTCGGGGAATATAACAGGCGGGTATGCGGTTCGCACCTTCGTTGCTCACCCAAATTGCCCTATCGGGCAACTTCGCATACCCGCAAAACGTTAGGCGACATTGCCTTCGGCAACGCAAGGCTGTGAGCGATATAATTGGGATTGGTGATATAGAATATGAAGCATAAGTCAAATCCAAAAGAAATTATTGAAAATATTCAAAAACGGGTCTCTGAGGAGATAGAAAAGAAAAATAGAGGTGGATATACTCCAGTGGATTATAAAGGTGTAAAAAGAATTTTAGATCGCCTTAATACCAGACCTAGATTTATTATAGAACTAATACAAAACGCTGATGATAATAATTACGATGTTTCAGATCCTTCTTTGGAGATTTATATAATCAATTACGGAGAAAAAGGTTATCCTTATTGTTTGTGGATACTAAATAATGAAATGGGATTTAGAAAGGAAAATGTTGAAAAACTATGCCAATTTTTTGGTTCTACTAAGAGAAAAGTTGGTTTTATCGGTGAGTTCGGGGTTGGATTTAAATCTGTCTTTTCTATCACTAATGATCCATATATTTATTCAAATGGATTTAGTTTTAAGTTTCATTATGAAAAAGAGGAGCCTCTTACTTTGATTAGACCTCTTTGGGTTGATAGTCCTCCAGAATTTATTAAGCGAGAATACACAAATATTATATTGCCTTTCGCTGAAGAGGAAAAGAAGGTAAAAGAAGTTTTAGGTCAGGTAAATCAAATGTCCCCTCCTTTGCTACTATTTCTTAAGAATATTAAAATAATAAAAGTTGAAAATAAAGTGACTAATGAAAGTATGTACTTTAAAAAAGAAAAGAAGAGAAATGAAATTTGGGTATTACATAACAGTAATGAACAAAGATGGAGAGTTGTTAAGAAACAAATGACAATACCCACTGAGTTGAAAGTTTATCTCAAAAATCAAATGATGAAAGAGGTTGATGTTGATACTACTGAAATAATTTTAGCATTTCCTCTTGAAAATAGCGGCAATTCGAAAACATCGGAAGAGCAATTTGTTTTCGCTTTTCTTCCAATTAATAAATATGGGTTTAAGTTTATCATCCAAGCAGATTTTCTTTTAACAGGGGACCGAGAGGATATAAAGAAAGATGATAATAGATGGAACATGTGGCTGAGGGATTCCATTATTGGAGTATTTCTAGATGCTGTTAGAGAATTCAAAAATGATGAAAATTTAAAATACAACTTTTACAATTATCTTCCTCTCAAAGAAGAAATAAAAGACGATTTCTTTTTACCAGTAGTAGAACAAATATATGGGAAACTTAAGGAAGAAGCATGTATTTTGACAAAAACAAACAATTGGAAGAGACCTTCAGAGGTTTTAATTGGTGATGATGAAATAAAAGAAATAGTAACCAACGAAGATCTCCAGAAATTTTTTGGAAAAGAATATCTATCGGATACGATAAAGGCTAAAAGGCAAGTTCTTCAAAAACTAGGAGTTAATGATTTTTCAATTGATGACCTAATTAAGTGTCTGGAGAACAAGGAATGGATCGAAAACAAGAATGAAGAATGGTTTGCAAAGCTATTTAACTATCTTAGCAAGAAAAAGCTATCTGATGAGCACTTAGAACGACTTAGGAGTTTAGAGATTATAAAATTGGAAAATGGAGAACTGACATCTATAAATAAAGGTGCTGTATTCTTCCCGCTGGAGAGAAAAGCAGTATATGGCTTTGAAGATGAGCTCAGAATAATTAAAAGGGATATTATAGATACTATTTCAAAGCGGAAGAAAGAAGAGAGAGATAAAATAATTTCAGAATTCCTCCAGAGATTAGGACTTAAACAAGCACACCCTTACGAAATCATTGAAGATCATATTTTGCCCGTTTATGAAAGTGAAGATTGGAAACAAAAAGATTCAAGGACTCTTATCGGATATGTTATGTATATCAAAGATAATACAGACAAATACGAAAGAGAAAGCGATAGAAGGTTAAATGCCAATAAAGCATCTTGGGAAACTAAAGAAGATCCATTAAAACGTCTTAAAAAATCGCTTCGTATTCGTATTAATAAAGATGATGAAGGAGAAAAACAGTATAACTATCCAGAGAATGTATATTTGCCAAGGAGTTATGGAAACGAAAATGATTTAGAGACGTTATTTGAAGGTATAGATGTAAGTTTCGCGCATTTCTGTTATCTTGAACAAGAGTTAAAACGAATTGATAATGAAATTTTGGAGTTAAAAAACAAAATACAGGGGAAAAGTAAGAAGTGGAAAAAGAAACATAGAAAAGAAGTAAAGAAAATAGAAAAGAAGATTATAGACCTAAAAGAAGAAAAAGAGAAAAAGATTAGAGAATGGAGAGACTTTTTCTTGAAAATGGGAGTGGATTCAGGATTGCGAGTAATTAGATGTGATGGAAGCTATTTATCAGCAGATAAGAAAGAAAAATTAAGAAGAAGTAATACTTACTACAGCTCTCGTTATAATCCCTCTTGGGATTATACAAGTCAAGAAATTGAAGATTATACTATTGAGTTTCTAGATAGAATACTTAACCGTGGTGAAAAATCAAAGATGATCCACCTCTTAAGGTTGCTACAAAAACAATGGTCTGAAATATCAAAATATAAAGATTTAACTTATAAATGGCAATATTATGCCTGGTATTCTGCTCATACAGATTCTACATGGGTCCATTTACTTAAAAGTACTTCATGGCTCCCAACAACTCAAAATACTTTAGCAAAACCGTCAGAGGTATTTTTGGATAAACCAGAAATCCGCGAAGTTTTAGGCGACACTGTTCCATACTTAGCGGTAAAAATTGAAAATGAAGATTTTATTAGAACCTTGGGCATCAATACGCAAGCCAACGTAGGGGGCGTTTTAAATTACCTAAAAGTCCTTGTTAAGCAAGAAAGTAAAGATAAAGAGAAATTTGAAAGGTTATATAGATTCTTAGATGAACATTTTGAGGAGGATGCCACTAAAATCAAAGAAGCATTTAAGCAAAATTCTTTGATTTTTATTCCTGATACAGATAAAAATTACTACAGTGGCGGGGAAGTTATATGGAAAGATGTTAGCAATATTTTTGGTAAAAATAGAATATATCTTGAGAAATATTATTCGAAATTCAGAAGATTCTTTGTGGAAAAGATTGGTATAAGTGAAAAACCCACGCCGAAAGACTATGCGGATGTTTTGTATTCTATATCCGAGAAAAGTCACATATCTGATGAGGATAAGAAGATAATCATAAGAATATACGAAGAACTAAACCGTAACTTGAATCCAGATCCAGATAAAATTGAAAATCCTATATCTAAGGAAGATTGGTGGAATGATTTTATCAAAAAATCGATTTTTCTTATTAATAAAGGTGATTTCTGGTCTAACGGTGGAGATATTTTCATAAACGATAATAATGAGCTTTATGAATTATTCAAAGATGAGGAAAATATCGGTTTTCTCTGGCTACCGGATGGCTATCATCCAGATAAAATAAAATTCTTCATTAAAGCTTGTGACCTCCATTATTTATCTGAAAATGTGGAGATTGAGCCTTTGGTAGAAAAGACAACATTCTCAAAAGATGATAAACGTACCAAACTCATTCAAGATATCATACCGTATGTTTTACGATACCTTTACTGGGAGGAAAATGAAGAATATGAAAAACTCAAGGAGAAGAGTGTGCTTGAAAAACTGGAGAAATTAAAGTTTATGTTACTGACAATTTGGGAGTAAGATATTCAATAAAGGTCAATGAATGGAGAGAAATAAACAAAGAAGCTGAAAAAACATGTATTTTCCATAAGGACAAGAATTGTATATATATGAAGAGTGATGGTAGCATATACGACCTCGCAGTGGAGTTCTCTAAAGTATTTGGTGAAATCAAGGGTCTTGATGATTTTATAATGAATATAATGAGTAATAGCCCCAATGCAGAGAATATAATGAGTGTTAAAAATATAGAGGCCTTGCCCAAATCCGAAGAAAGAATTTTAAAAAGGGTCTCTAAAATTAAAGAAATAGAAACAGTAGAAAAAGCAGAGAAAGAAAAGCAATTGTTAGAGAGTGAATCGAAAGAAGTTTACTCCGCAGAAGAGAAAGCAGAGATTGAAAAAATCACCCAAATACCAGCAGAAACCTCAACTCAAGATTTGTCAGGATTGGCAGGAGAAACAGTTATCTCAACCGATGAAGATATTTTAGATGAAACAAAAGAAAAAGAATGGACTCCAGAATTTTCTCCAAAAGATGTTCCCATCAATGTAGAAGAATATGCTCCTAAAGAAGTAAAAGAAGAAACAACAGAGAAGAAGGTAAAACTTTCAGATAAAAAGTCCGCAACCAGACCACATGGAGATTGGGCACAATCTACCGGAGTCTTGAGTAAAAAAGCCAAAGAAGATATTGGACGATGGGGAGAAGAATATGCTCTTAGGTGCATTAAAGATGAAATGAGAAAAAAGTATCCCGACACCTCTTTATTGGATACTGAGCAAGGCTTTAAATTAGAAAAAGATGGTAGTGTAATTGTAGAAGTAATATGGTTAAATAAAAACGGAGAAAGTGGACAGCACTATGACATAAAAATTACAGAATATGGAGATGAGATTTTTATCGAGGTTAAATCCACAAAGGAATACGAAAAAGCTTGGTTCCAAGTGTCAAAAGATCAATGGAGATTAATGAAAGAAAAAGGAGATAAATTTTACATTTATAGGGTTTATGGTGCTGGAACAAAAAATGCAAAAATAGAAAAGATTCCTGATCCAGCAAAACTTTGGAAGGAGGGACATATAGATGCATATCCCATTGGTATTGAAATATAATTTTGCGCTCACAGCCTTGCCCTTCGGGTCGCCTAACAGGTGCATATCCGACTTCGCTGACGCTCCGTCCAAATTCCTCGCTCCGCTCGGAACTTCGGATATGCCCAGAACGTTGTCCGAAATTGCGGGCGACGAATATAGAATTAGAGTGATAGGTGGTATCTTATGAGCATTGGAATAATAGGCGCAGGATTTGTGGGTAAAGCCACCGGAAAATACTTCATCAAAAGGGTTTTGATGTCAAATTCTATGATATAAATCCAAATGTTGTGGATGATATGAAAAACAATGGATTCAACGCCACTGTGGAAATCGAGGAACTCTCTGAGTGTAGATATTTGTTTATAGCTGTACCAACTCCTACAGATTACCAAGGCAATCAGATATTGGATTATATAATAAACGCTTCATGTGTCCTAGCAAAGACTCTGGAAAAATCTAAAAGGGGTCATATAGTAATATTGAAATCTACCATTCTTCCGGGTACAACAGAAAAAGTTGTAATACCTATTTTTAAAAAATTAAGAAATTCAAACAGAATTGGTATCATTTACAGTCCCGAGTTTCTAACTGAGATCCATAGCACATGGATTGATGATGATAGATACTCCATAACCCCAGAAAATGAGCATAGATTGGTTATGGGAGAGGGAGATAATAAAAAATGGGGCGATGAAATACTGGATGAACTTTATTCCGATATAACCGTACCGGTGATAAGAACTGATTACAAAACCGCGGAGATGATAAAATATGCCTCCAACAACGCTCTGGCGGCAAGGATATCTTACTGGAACGAAATTTTTTTGGTGTGCAAGGAACTGGGTATTGACTCAAATATAGTTGCACAGGCCGTAGCACTTGATCCCCGCATAGGCAAGTATGGAACCGTGCACGGTAAGGCCTTCGGCGGAAAGTGCTTACCAAAGGACCTTACCGCGTTCATCAGGTTTGCAGAAGAGTACAGGAATGTTCCATTACATCGCGCTGTGAAGAAGGTAAATGATGAAATGAAGGAAAAATACGGGGTGAGGGAGTGATAGATAAAGTGGTGATACCCGCCGCTGGAGATGGGAAGAGAATGAAAAAAATCTCAGATAATGCCCCGAAAGAGCTGTTGCCTATCGTAAACAACAGGGTGGTAATAGATTATATTATGGAGGAAATCACAGTGTGGGGCGTGAAAAAGTTAGGTGTTGTTATAAATCCGAGAAAGGAGATTTTGAAAGAATATCTGAACAAGAATTACACTAATTTTGAATACAAATACTTTATACAGACTGAGCCCAGGGGGCTCGGTGATGCCATAACCCTAGTTAGTGAGTGGATAGATGATGTTTTTGGTGTTGTTTTACCAGATGATGTAATAGTCTCCGAAAAGCCTCCTATGTCAAAGCTGAAAGAAGTTTATGATGAATTCGGTTCCACAGTGATTGGTGTGAGCAGATCTGATCATATGAGAAGGTATGGTGTTGTTGTGGGAGAGGAAATAAAAGATGGCATTTTTCTTGTAAAGGATCTTATTGAAAAACCGAGCGAAAAAATCCTGAATGGGCTGGTTATTGTAGGAAGATATTTTCTCACAGACAGTATATTCGGATCTATTGGAGGTAGAAATCCAAGAACAGGGGAAATAGAGCTGACTGATGGATTGAAGAAATTGATGAGGACAGAGGACATTTATGCGGTGATAATAAACGGTTTCAGGTTTGACTGTGGAAATGTTGAGGGATTCTTTGAATTTTTGAAATATGCACGTGAAGGGGTGGTTGGATGAAAAGGATTTTGATTACTGGAGGAGCAGGATTCATAGGGTCCAATTTATCTGAGAAGCTTGTGAAGACCGGAAAATATGAAGTGCATATACTGGATATTAAACAAAATCCTGTAAATCTAAAGGATTTTTATGATGAAGTGAACTACATCCAAGGAGATGTAAGGGATGAAGTGCTTTTGAGGAAATTGTTTAATGATATTTCCTTTGATGGTGTTATTCATCTGGCGGCTGTATCCAGAGTTGTCTGGGGTGAAAAATATCCAAATCTCAGCATATCCACAAATGTAGGAGGAACAGAAACAATCCTGAGTTCAATATCAAACTTACCCACTAAACCTTGGTTTATCTTTGGTAGCAGTAGAGAAGTGTATGGGGAGCAGCAAACACTTCCTGTGAAAGAAGACTCAAAGAAAATGCCAATAAACATATATGGAAAAACGAAGTTAGAAGGGGAAAAACTGGTTGAGCAGTACTCTAAAAGATTTGGAATAAATTCCATTATCCTGAGATTTTCAAATGTATATGGAAATGAAAGGGACATACTAGACAGACTTATACCAAAATTTGTAATAAGGGCAATTAAAGGAGAGCCATTGGTGATACAGGGAGGCAAACAGATATTTGATTTTACATACATAGATGATACAGTACGCGGTATTGTTGCCTCTATGGAGTTCTTGGAAAAAAATGACGATGCGCTAGAAGATTTCCATATCCTCACTGGTAAACCTACAAAAATAATACATCTCCCTGAGATAATCTCAAAACATGTGGGGACTGATGTGCAAGTGAAATTCACAGATCCCAGGAGTTATGACGTGGAGAGATTTTATGGCGCCCCTTCTAAAGCAAAAGAGTTGCTTGGTTTTGAGGCAAGAATAGATATTGATACTGGCATAAAAATGACAGTTGAAAGATTTCTGGAGGTGTTCAGGTGAGGATTTTAGAGGTGATTCACGGATTTCCACCATACTATATGGCAGGGTCTGAAGTATATGCATACACACTGGCCTCTGAATTGAGTAAGAATCATAAAGTATATGTTTTTTCAAGAATTGAAAATCCATTTCTCCAAGAGTATGATATCGTAAGATCCAATATGGGTGATATAAATGTGATTAGGGTCAACAAACCGAAAATGGATTATTCATTAAGGGATAAGTACATGGATGAAAGAATGGATGATGTGTACAGGGAAATAATAGAAGATATAGACCCAGATGTCGTACATATACATCATTTATCTCATCTGTCAACAAACATTGTGAATATCACCAAAGAGGAGTATGAAAAACCAGTTATTTTCACCATTCACGATTTCTGGATGTTCTGTGTTAGGGGTCAACTACTGACAAAAGAATACAGGATATGCAGTGGGCCGGGAGTAGATCGGTGCTTAACATGTCTAAGTTACCTCCATACAAATAAAGATGAGATTTCAGAATACAGAAAACACATGCAAAGGGTTTTGAAAAATATAGATGTTTTTCTTGCCCCGTCGAGATTCATAAGGACATTTTACATCAATATGAAAGTTCCATCTTCTAAAGTACTCTATTTCCCATACGGATTTGATAAGTCAAAGATAAAGTACAGAAAGAAAAAATATGAAAGAGATAGCAAGATAACATTCGGATTTGTTGGGAGAATAACTCCTCCCAAGGGTGTTCATATTTTGATAAGAGCTTTTTCTTCCATTGAAGAGAAGAGGGGGGCTTCTCTAAAAATATATGGAGACGCTGGCAAGTACAGAATATACCTCAGTGAACTGGGAGATGAGGATGTATACTTCATGGGAGGATTTGATAATAAAGAAATAGATAGGGTGCTGGATAACATTGACATTCTGGTTGTTCCATCAATATGGTATGAAAATTCTCCCCTAGTTATCCAGGAAGCGTTTCTGAAGGGGATACCGGTGATAACCTCAAATATTGGAGGGATGAAGGAACTGGTTGATGACGGAGTGGATGGCTTTCTTTTCAATGTGGGTGATGAAAAATCCTTGAAGAAGATTTTGGAAAAGGTAATCAAAAATCCAGAGATGTTGAACAAAATTCGAGGTAACAGAGAGAAGGTTAGAGACATTCAAGATGATGCTGCCAAACTTACAGAACTGTTCAGGAGGGTGATGCATGAAACTACCACCTAAACTGGATGGCCCATGGAGGATAACATTTGATACAAATCCGGGGCTGTGCAACTTGAGATGCATTATGTGTGATACTCACAGCATATACAATAGAAAGAGGGACGAGATTATAAAAAGATACAAAATTATGGCTGTTGAGGTAATAGAGCGTGTGCTCAAATCAACAAAGCCGTATGTGAAGGAGATCATTCCCAGTACTATGGGTGAACCCTTGCTATATCCATATTTTGAAAGCGTACTGGAAATTGTTAAAAGGTTTGGAATTAAAATAAATCTCACTACCAACGGCACTTTTCCTCGTTTGGGCGTAGAGAGGTGGGGTGAATTAATATTACCATTGGCAAGTGATGTTAAGATCTCAATAAACGGCGTCACCAAAAAAACAGCCGAATCAATAATGGTGGGTCTGAACTTTGAAGAGCATATGAAGAACATTAAAAAATTTTTAAAGATAAGGGATAACATCAGAAGGGAAGGAAGGAACAATCCCACAGTGACTTTTCAGGTTACTTTTATGGAACGAAACCTTAACGAGCTACCATCTTTGCTGAAGCTGGCGATAGAGCTTGGAGTGGATAGGTTCAAAGGCCATCATCTTTGGGTTACATGGCCAGAACTAAGTAATGAGTCACTAAAGAGAAATAAGGATAGCATAAAACGATGGAACGAAATGGTGGACATTCTGTATGAATTAAAAGAAGAATACGGTTCAGATATAAAGCTTGACAATATTCACAAACTTTCTGAAAGTGTGGACAGCAGCATCCCGGATGACTGGATATGCCCGTTTCTTGGGCGGGAAGCTTGGATATCATGGGATGGGACTTTCAACGTATGCTGCGCACCAGATAAATTGAGAAAATCTTTCGGATATTTTGGAAATGTAAATGAACAAGACTTTATGGAACTCTGGAATAGTGAAAAATATAACAATTTGATTGAAAACTGGGGTTCAAGTGAGATATGTAAAAAATGCAATATGAGGAGACCTGTTGAGGAGGTATATATGCATGGAAGCAAATCCTAAAATGGTTATGGGGTTGTACAAATACGTTCGTGACGGAAAGTTTCACGAAGAAAGATATAAGAAAGTTGTAAATGAGATGTACAACTTCTTTAAATATAACAGAATTGAAAATCTTAATGAATTTTCTTTTTTAGCTGGTGATAGTGAGAGTGCGGAGAAATTAGAGAATTTGGGCTTGAGGGTGGAAAAGGCTTTTGATGAGGTACCGCAAAAAATCAAAAAGAACAAAGCACATCTTATGAAGCATTATATGGTAATTTGGGCAATAGAAAAGTATAAAGAAGTTCTCTGGGTAGACTGGGATGTTTTAATACTAAAATGGCCAGATAAAGTTTTCTGGGATTGGTGTAGAAGTTACGGAACTCCCAAATTTATTTACATTCCCAATTATTGGGCTAAAGTTAATTGTGGGGTGTATTATACCAATACAAAATGGAGTAAGATTATGAAAAGAATATTGCGTGTATGGAATGGCGAGCCAAACGATGAGCTTCTTTGGGCAGCTATTCTTCCTGAGGATATAAAGGATAGAAATGAATATTGGTTTGGAGATATGGCAATTAATATATGGGACAAAGAAGACATTTTCCAAATAAATAAAAGTATTTATTTTGCCCATGTACGCACATTTGATTACTATCATATAATTAAAAAGGGGTGATTATATGAACGGGGTCGATCTTTCAGAGGTTGAAATATCTTTTGATGAAACCCATCACATATATCATGGAAAGCCTCTTTACAACAAAAGATTTAAAAAAGTTATGAGTTTCCATCCTCCAGGAGTAGCAGCAGTAGAAGATGAGTCCGGAGCCTATCACATAGATTTAAATGGCAATCCCATTTACCCTCAAAGATATCTTAAAACCTATGGTTTTTATGAGGGCATAGCCACCGTTGTAGATGAAAAAGGATATTTCCATATAGATATCAAAGGCAAACCTATTCACAGTAAAAGATTTGCATGGGCCGGAAATTTTCAGGAGGGAAGATGCGCTGTCAGGGACTTTGAGGGATTTTACTATCATATAAATAGAGATGGTAAACCTGCGTATCCAGAAAGATACAGATATGTCGGGGATTTCAAATACGGTATTGCAGTAGTTTATAATGATGAGGGGTTTGCCACACATATTGACAAAAATGGAAAGTTGATACATGGCAAATACTTCCTAGGACTGGGTGTATATCACAAAGGCTATGCCATTGCAAGAGACTCTTGTGGATCTTTTCATATAGATAAAAAAGGCAGAGCGCTCTATTCCAGAAGGTTTGCATGGGTTGAGAATTTTTATAATGACTTTGCTTTTGCAAGATTGTTTGATGGTAGAATAGTTATCATAGATACAAAAGGCGACATTGTAAAAGATGTGGCAGACTATAATTCAGAATCAGTAATGGAAATGAATAGAAAAAAGCTAATGGCGAAGCTTGTGGGATTCTGGCAAACTCAAATTTTATATTCTGTGGTTAGACTGGGGATTCTGGATTACATCAGAAGTGGTAAATGGACCAAGGAAGATTTGAGAGAAGCGTTTAATCTACCAGGAAATAGCCTTGATTTGATATTGAATTACCTTACAGTTAACAATATGGTAACTTATGATAGCGGTAAATACGAGATCACCCCCATAGGAAGGATGCTAACAGAAAACTGCAAAAAAAGATTGAAATATGCAGCATTAATGTGGGGAGAAGAGCATTACATAACTATAGCGCATCTTATAAAAGCTTTAAAAAGTGGAAAACCTGCATTCCCTGATATATATGGTAAAGGCTTTTTTGAGTACCTTGAAGATATGCCTGAGAAAAATAGAATTTATCAAGAAGCCATGAAAGAGTATTCTCTCGATTACGATAAGATTATAGCACATTTTGAGATTCCGAAGTTTATAAAATCCATAGCGGATGTCGGAGGTGGACATGGAACATTATTGAAAAAGATAAAGAAGAGGTATCCGCATATATCAAAAGCAATCATATACGATCTCCCCAAGGTGATAGAAAGCACTAAGAGCGGGGGAGACATTGAACTTGTCTCTGGTGATTTCTTTGATAGCATCCCATTTAAGGTGGATGCTATTTTACTTTCAAGGGTGCTTCATGACTGGGACGATGAAAAATGTGTAACAATACTTCGAAACATCAGGAATGCCCTGAATGATGGCGGATTTGTATACGTGATAGAAACAATTGTTCCTGAAACGTTAGAGTTTGACTGCGGAGTCTCTCTGAACTTCAATCTTCTTGTAATGGTTGGTGGTAGGGAAAGAAAACTATCTGAATTCCTTGATCTATTTTCCAAAGCTGGTTTCGAATTGGTTGATATTAAAAGAATTGGGAATGACTGCTCTCCATCTATAATGGTATTAAAGAAAAGAGGTGATAGTTTTGAATAGGGATATCAGGTACTTTAAAGATCAGTTGAAGGAGTATGGTATAAAGGCTGATTATGTCGCTGGAATTGTGGTGTTTGGAAGTTTGGGGAGAAGGGATGAGGATTATTTTTCGGATGGGGATTTTATTATCTACCTCTATGATAAAGCCCACATTATGAATGTTAAAAATGCCATAAAGGATATTTTGAAGGGTATGGGTTATGATATACAGCTTGAATTTACCAAGCGCAACAAATGGATTGTCTTCTCTTATAGGACAGATAAAGATTATATGATGAAGCTGGAAATAATTTTTTCTGAAAAGAAATCCATTAAAAATGATGTTGTCTATATCATCCAGTCAAGAATAGAAAATTTTGAAAATTCCATAATCGTGGATAAAGATGACATTGTGGATGAATACAGAAAGCACTGGTACTCTTTAAGAGATAAAGTTAATGAGGAATTTTATGATATACTAAATTCTTTTATATATTATTATGATGAATTTTTGAGTAGATTCACCAGAGGAGATGTATACAGAGCATGGATGAATTACACAATATCTGTGTATAAATTAGCGGCAATGATGGCGTTGGCTCATGGGGAATATAGAAATCTGTATCAACCTTGGTTTCTTACCAGAGATGTAATAAAAGATGATTTAGAGAGAAAATCCTTAATTAATGTATCAGCAATTATGAATCCTATTGAATTGTTTAATAAGAAACAAAAATTAGTGAAAATCTTTCTTGAAAACTCTGTTAAAGCCGCTAAGAATTTTAATATTGAATTTGATGAAGAACCATACAAAAGAATTATTAGCCAAATAGAGAATAAATACTATAAATTTTATAACTTTAGAGATATATCAAAAATTGTAAATTTTTGCTCGAAGAGGGTGAAGATTAAAAGTGGTGTGATTTTCAGATCAGCATCCTTATCAAGATACGACGATGATACCATACTCTCTATGCTCAAAAATAAGAAGATCAAATGGATAATAGATTTGAGAACTCCAGAGGATATTGAAAAATACGAAAGAAAGAAAAATAGGAGATATGGAGAAGAAATTAAAAAGTATGTAGTTTCTATTCCTATAGAAACTAGTATTAGAATAAGAAAATTTGATAATCCGTATATGAACCTCTACTATGCAATCATTATTCAAGCCAAAGACACCATAAGGAAGATTTTCACAGAATACATTTCTCAGGTTGAAGAAGGTGGAGTAATTATACATTGTGAAGGTGGTAAAGACCGGACTGGAATAATCATTGCACTGCTGCTGGATATGTTAGGTGTTGAGAGGGAGTGTATAATAGAGGATTACTTGGCTGCATATAGTGATACTCATAGAAGATACATAGAGCTTCTGTTCAAAATACTGGATAAGGAGTTTCAGGGTACAAGAGAATATCTGGAAAGGGTGTGCAAGATTGATAAAGTAACACTTGATAAAATAAAATCTATTTTGGTGGTCAGAAATGAAAATATTGATAATAGGTAATATTGGATGTGGGAAAACTACTATTGGCAAGAAGTTAAGTAAAATTTTAGGATATAAATTTATACAAATAGATGATATTCGTTCTAAAGTTTTAAAAAATAAAAAAGTTTCGTTAGAATATCTATCGTTATATTTATTTATAAAAAGCATTGAAGAAAATAATAACATAATAGCGGAATTTACAGGAGCCGGATGTCATAAATATGCAATAAAGAGGGCCCTAGAATTATCCGGCGATCGCACCATTGTAGTTATATGTAAAATCAATAATGTGGATTTATTGAAAGAAAGAATAAAATATAAAGTGTATGATTATGAATCGCCGTTTAATATTGAAATAGATCATCACATAGAATATATACAAAGAGAAATTGAAGATGCAATCCGCTCAAATTTTTGGTGTGGTGAGAAAATAAAGCAGATAGTTATAGAGTTAGATGAAAAAGAAATAAATGATGTAATTAACGAAATATTAAACATTATATTATTTGATAATATGAGATGATTAAAATGCCCCCGTCGCCCGCAACTCTCCGCTTTGCTTCGGTGCTATCGCACTCGGACAACAGGAGGATATGTGGCTTCGCTTTAGGCTACGCCCAAATTTGCTATCGCAAACTTCACATATCCCCAAAACGTTATACGCCATGGTGCGAAAGGTATAAATAATACAATGAAATATAGTAGATTGGGTGTATAAGATGACAAAAGAAATATATATTAAGGGAAAAAATCCTGCGTGGCTGGATATATCGATTAGGTATGGGTATGTTACAGAGGGAGAAAGTTTGAGAGCACTGGAAAAAGATGAGATTTTTGTACAAGAAAGAAGCTATATGATCATGCACTGCTGTAAATGTGGTGGCCCTAGAACTAAGTAGCCATTGACGAGAGAGCATTATGTCTAATCAAAGTAGAGAACTCACTGTGTGGCTAGGTACTCCGTGCAATTTAAATTGTAAATACTGTTTTCAGAACATGGGCACACCCAATCTACACGCACAAATGAAATTTTTAAATAAAAAATTATTGCCAGATATTATTGACTTTTGTAGTAATAATAATGTTAAAGTGATTAATTTATATGGAGGTGAGCCTCTATTTAATCGCCCTCTTTTTAAGTATGTTGTGAATGAAATTCATAAAGAGTTACCAGATATGAAGTTTGCTACTACTACAAATGGTACTTTGTTAGATGAAGAGATAATAGAACTATTTGAAAATTTAGATTTTGAGATATCTCTGAGCTTGGATGGTAATAAAAATACACATGATTATTACAGAGGAGGTTTTGATTTAATAAAAAAAAGGTTTCCTAGATTAATTAAATTAAAAAACATTACAATAAACAAACAGTTAGTAAATATTGAAAATTTATACAGGGATGTAAATGATATATGGTCTTTTGGGTTTAAACATGTTATAGTAAATATAATAGAAAACAAGGGCTGGTACTCTTATGCTGATGTTAAGGTGTTTGAAAAAGAATATGAAAAATTAATTTTAGATATGATTGATAAAAAAAATGTATATTTAGAGGATGCTATATATATTTTTTTTGAACAATTTAAACCTAAAAAAGAGGAGTCGTGCGGCATCATGGAAGATGCTTTGTGTATGTATGTAGATGGTAAACTATATCCATGCTTAAGAGCGCCTGAGTTGGGAGATGATTTTTCTATAGGACATATACGGTCAGGCATCGATTCCGAGAAAGAAGTTAAAATTAGAAGTTATATACGTAATTCTACATTAAAATTTCTTAATGATAATAATAGGCTTTTGTGCCCAGTAAGTATTTATTTAGAAAATAAAAAATTTACAAGACCACATGAAACATGGAGTATGATGGTTAATACTAAAGAAAAACTCATCGCAAAACATCATTTTGAATTGGAAAATTTTGTTAAATCTATAATCAAAAATAATGTGCAAGATCCTCCACACCAGTTTAGATATTATGATATACAATTCAGATCTAAAGGAAGGCATAATTAGCTAAAAATTATCTTTCGCACCACCCGCCCATAATGGGCTGGCGTATAACAGGAGGATATGTGGCTTCGCCTTCGGCTACGCCCAAATTTCGCCTTACGGCGAAACTTCACATATCCCCAAAACGTTAGGCGTAATCGTGAGCAAAAGGCTAAATAAGAATGTGAGGGTATCTAATGGACAATAAGGATCTGGAAGAAAGAGCAAAAATATTGCTAGAGGAAGCAAACCAATTGTTTAATCGTCTTGAGGGGAATATCTCATATGTAGGAGAAAAAGTATCTTCTTTTTTTGGAATAATACTCGGCGTTATATCATTTCAAGTTACTTTAATAATCATTATCCTTAACAATGGAGGACGTTTTTCAATCTATTCTTATATTACACTCATTTTATACTTAACATTCATATTTATCTCTGCCATCTTAGCAATATATCTACTTCGACCTAAGAATTACAAAGATGTGGAGATGTTTAAAAAAAATAGATTTAATAGACTATGTTCTATTAGTGTAAATGATCTATTATCGGATTTTTTATATTATGTGAGGGAAGCTTACGAACACAATTATAATGTATATAATAACGAAATTAAATGGCTCACCCGCCTATATTACTGTTTCTGTGTAGAAAATGTATTATATATCTTACTAATTCTTACTGTCTAGATAAATCAATAATAGAGGTGACTGTATGGAAAATAAGAAGAAAGAAAATCCTAAAACATCACAACCAGAAATACGACCAGTTGTAGCGAAGCCTGCTGGTCCAGAAGAAGGAACAAGAACAATTATAAAAATGGCAAAGAAAAAGAGCGAACACGATGGAAATGGATAGAAAAAGGAAAAATAGACATGCTTATGCTTAAACCTTTTGCTCACGACTCTCCGTTCGCTATCGCTCACTTCGGGGCTATTGCCCACGCCTAACAAGCGGGTATCTGGTTCGGGCTTTCAGCCCTCACCCAAATCGCCTTCGGCGACTTCAGATACCCGCAATCCGTTAAGTGAAATCGGGGGCGTATGGCTGATAGAAAAAGAAAATAGGGAGACCGCCTATCATCCTAATCAAAGAGGCAATATATATGACTAGAAGAGAAACGATCTCAGACATATTTGGACTTTATGATAAAGCCTTATCCCAGACCAGAAGTAGGTTGGAACAGAGAATTGAAGAGGGCACGAGAGAACTCCAAATATTTTATGATGAATTTCTAAAAAATCACATTGTTTCTTACTATAATTTATTTATAAATGAAGCATATAGACGTGAATTACATCGAGAACTGCAACAACGGCACCGTAGTAGCACATTGAGGTTTTGGGCGATTGATGGTGCATGTAAGAAAATCGAGACTGCAGATATGGCAATCTTTTATGGGGGCGCTTACGTAGTTAAAGGGGAGTTAGGTCTTCAGGACAATCCTCCTCTGCTCACATATCGAGAGTCGGAGCCTGAAGATGATAGTAGTTTAGTCGCGTATTTACCATTAACTCCTGAAGATTTGACAACCATTGAACCAGAAAATAGATTCGTTGTGAATGACTCGGAGAGAATCTCAATTTCCGGATTAGACACATCCCTTATGCTCTTAGCAGAAAACTATTTGTGTTATAGAGGTGCGTCAGGTTTGGATAGGCCCCATCTTATTTTATGGGACCATTCCTTATCTTCAGTATTGGCCAATGCAACACCCAACGTTAGGAATCTTAGGTTTGCTGGTGTGAAAATTGCAGGGGAAACAATATGGTATCCTGATTTATTGGTTGGTTACTCTAAACCGTGGAATGAAGAACTTGATGTTCCTTCGAAAAAAGCCCACAGATTATGGGAGAGGGCCATTGCTAAGATCTACCAAAATGAGGAACATTCTCTTGATTTGGCAGAATTTGCAGAGGAAACTAAGATTCCCTTGCAAAAAGTAATAGGACAGCTAAAGATCCTGTGGGAATGTGATAAATATGGAAAAAAACATGATAATTCTAATCCACCCGATGCTCTTGTGAAAAAAGAAAGGACCCTTCTTAGTCTCAATCCCGAATATCAAAACTCTCCAGCCAAAATAAAACGTTTGTATTTACATTTTACTGACCAATTCTTTAAAGAGAAAGATCCAACGGTTTTACTTTATACTTATGAGGATGAAAACGGCTTAGAAAGAACCAGATTTCTATCCTCAGATGAATTGTCGTTCTTATTAGCTATCGGGTTACGTTTTACTATGGAGGAGTGTTGGCGAAACGGCGTAATGTTTATCGGCGTGGTAAAAGATTCTGCTTCAACTTATTTCACTAATCACTACTTTGGAGTATTACGGCATATTGGTGAATTTAATTTCACTCCTAGACTTATTCCTGCTACAGACCGACTGACTTTGGAAAGATTGCCCTTTATTGATGGAGAATTGAATGGGCCTTGGAGTTCAACCGAATTTGACTCGGTCTTTATGACACTCCGACTGAAAAAGGATTGGGGTTCAGATAAGCCTAAAATTCAAGGTGTTCGCGGTGATGTTTTAGTTCCACCAAATCTCATAATGAAGTCTCTAGTTCAGTTTCACTTAAGTCGTAACCCACCAATGGAACCGATTATGGGACATGTTATTTTCGTTGATCGTTTGGTTCACCCTAGCAATCCTCCTCCTAGAAGGATAAAAATAACTGAGGGAGACCAAGATTTAGGTACCCTCGAGCCGTTTTTTCATAAAGACAAAAGAGTTGAAAATCAAGAACAAGAAATAACCATATATATACTCTCAGTATTAACTAGGAATGTGTTCCCAGAGGTAATTGGCTATCCAGATCCTTTACATCATGCAGACCGGGGTGCAAAATCGGTTCTGAAGATGGTAGAACCTATGCTTAGGTCTTCTGAGAGGTTAAATCGTGCAAATCCCCTTAGTAGAACATTGAGGCAGAATAGAGGTGGCTAAAATGAGCAATCCATTTGATGAGGAAAAACTATATGGAGGGCGATCCGCCCTCGTGAAAATGACTCCAGACAAACAGGGCAGATTTGAGTTTGAGATTTGGTGTCAATACACAAGAAAAGGTTTGGATGCTCTCCAAGTTGGGGACTTAGTAGCTGTCGAAAACTACACTCCCCCGTCAGGGAGTTCTAAAACTTATTCCGTTTTAACACTTACTCAAGTATATCCTACACACTTCGCTAACCAAGGTGAGGGGACGTATCCTGGGCATGTATTCGAATCCATGCGAGGTATTAAAGAGGACTGGGAAAGACAAGAGGAACACCCACTTCAACTTACCACTACAATTGTAGCCAAATCGGTATCTACTGGATGGCAGTTTACCTATAATCCTAGAGACAACGAATTACCTTCCCTCACTGATGAGAAAAATCTGCCGATGGTAGGCGCTGAAGTCAGACCCCTTAGCATGGAAATGGTGGATTCAATAATAAATCAAGGGATGTTAGACCAACCAGAGTCTCCATTTTATCATAAAAAGTTTGAAGAACTGAACGTCAAACTTGATAAAGAGGCATTATTAACCACTCATTTTGGAATTTTTGGGTTTACTGGGGTAGGGAAATCAAATCTAGTATCCTCAATGGTTACTTCTCTTTCGAATAACACAACAGACAATTCAAACATTGTTATCATTGACCCTAATGACGAATATTTGGGATTGCTAATCGACCATTTTGTATCTCATCCAAATGATCTGTATTATATCCATGTGGGAACGGACTCTTTACCATTACCAATAATCCGAGAATTAGGAAATAGGCCAGGCGAAAATCCTGATTTAGTAAATCTTTTAAGAAGACAAATGAACCTACCATCTCGTTTGAAAAACAATCCAGATATCAATGATTATATGGATAGGGGTGTTTCATCAGCGTTAAATCGAACTAGAATAGTTTTACCTGCTCAAGATTTAGCCGCTTTAATTCGAAGTGAAATGCAAAACCAAATTGATCCTCGTGCTGGCCCAGCAGTGCGGGAAGCTCTACAAGAAGCTATGGATGAATGGATACTAAGATATTTTGATACACCCATAACAACGGACACTCTTCAACAAGCACTTGATTTCGTCAATGAAATTGGAAATCCTGTGAGGCGGCCATTGACAAGGTTACATCGTTCACAAGAGGGAACTGCTTCTGGAGTTATCGAGAGGACGATTCGGGCATTAGAGAGGCTGAGAAGAAATCTGGCAGAAATTCCTTCTAATGCAATAATATCAACTAGAGAATTAATCAATGCTTTGAATAACCCGGACAGACAAATGACAATAATTGTTACTGCCAGAAGAGATTCCGACTTAAAAGTATTTTCAGAAGTTATGGGAAATCAGCTTTATGAAAGCAGAAGGAGAGAAGGCATAATTGAACCGCACACTCTTTTTCTATTTGATGAGGCGGATATCTTCATCCCAGGAGAAGGTGGGAATGAACAGACACGACAGATTAAGGAATTCTGTGTAACACTTGCTCGAAGAGGGAGAAAGTTTGGTTTAGGGATTGGTATTTCAACTCAAAGAGCTTCATTGCTGGACACAGAAGTTATGGGAAACCTTCATACCTATTTTGTTAGCAAACTACCCCGTTCATACGATCGGCAGAGAGTAGCTGAAGCGTTTGGAATAGGTGAAGAACAATTATCCCCTACTTTTACTTTTAGACCTGGGCATTGGCTTATTATAAGCCACGATGCAACAGGACTGAAAGGAGTTCCAATACCTGCTAAAGCAAACGATGCAAACGAGAGGATTATAAATGCGGCAAGGAACAGAGAGTAAGGACAAGAGTCTTTCCTCATTCACTCCATTTTTTGTTGTAGATAGGCAAGCATCCCTTAGGATAATTAGTGGAATTATACCTCCAGATGGGAAAAGATATGGCTTAATGACCCATGCAAATACACATAAAAACTTTCAAGAATTGTTCAAAAAATATCCCTGTGTGAATCCCGAAGCATGTGCGGTCATTGGGAATAAAAAGTGTCCTTATGAACAGGATTTATCTAGATGCGAATTAGGGAAAAAAATAAAGAAAAATCTTGTTACGATCTGTGATTCTGGAGTTTTTACCAAAGAGGGGTGTATGTATTCAAGTTATGAAAAATTATTTGAAATTTATGAGAGTCTCGGTGTAGATTATGGAATTATTATGGATTATCTCAAAGATAAAGAACGAACTCTAAATAGTGCAAAAGAGGCTATTAGAATATACAATCGCAGAGAATGGACCTTCAATTTAATGGGAGTTGCTCAAGGAGTTACAAAAGAAGATTATTTAGAATGCTATTTAGAATTAAAAAAGATGGGTTATAAATATATTGGTATAGGAGGGCTGTTGAAAAAGAAAGAAAACAGCGCTAGATACGTGCATGTCAGAGATGAATCTCTTTTAGAGGATATTCTTTCATCAATCAGAGAAATAGATCAAGACGGGATGATTTTTGCTTTAGGTTGCTATTCCCCAAAAAGACAAGATATATTTATTAGACATTCTGTATTTGGAAGTGATTATAAAGGTTGGATTTTTCAGTATGATGTTAGGTCAAAAAAACGTGGAGATAAGAAAGCACAAACGGAAAGATTTAGACAAGTGCGGGAATTTATAAATAATAAAATACTCTCAAAATCCCAGGAGTGGTTAAATAAAAATAGACTTTTAATTGTCTCATGCTCCAAAGCCAAAAGGGATGTTGAAGGTTTGATTCCAGCAATCAACTTATATGATGGCCCAATTTATAGATTATTGAGAAAAAGAATAACAGATTTTACAAATGAAAATGGATTAGACATCAAGATCTTATCGGCAAAATATGGATTAATAGATCCACTTACCCCAATCCGTAATTATGACCAAATAATGACGAAAGAAAGAGCAGAGCAATTAAAATATTCCATTTATAGAGAGTTTTCCCAACTTTTATCTAAAAAAGAATATGATGAAATATTAATCAATTTGGGTGCAAATTATATGTTGGCTTTTGAGCAATCGCTGACAGTAATTCCAGAGACGACTTCAATTAACATTTTAAAAGGTCCTATTGGAAAAAGGTTGCAAATAACAAAGAGATGGATAGATTCTATACAATCGAATGATATCAATACAAATATTTCAAAAAAGGCGGTCTCCTATGAAAATAACGGATAAAAGAAAGGTGAAAGTGCCATACGCCCCCGACTCTTCGGAAGCCCGTTGGCTTCCTGCCTCAGCCCCTATCGGGCTTCGGTCACTTAACAGGAGGATATACGCTGGGGCTACTGCCCCGCCCTTCGGGACATTCGCCTATCGGCGAACGTCGTATATCCCCAAGACGTTAAGTGAAATTCGGCTCATGCGTTGAGAAAAATAGAAATACAATGATTACAGTACTGGTTAATTGATTAATTGGCGATACAGTTTGGTGATACAAATGCTCGTAAAATTTGAGATATATAATGACGGTGAATACTGGTGTGCGAGAGGTATAGGAGTTGATATATTCACACAAGGAAAAACACTTGATGAGCTGATGGAAAATATAAAAGGGGCCGTTGAAGTACATTTTGGAGAGTTTATGGAAAAAGGTGAGGATATAAGGATACTATCAATATCAGAAATAGAGGTGCATTCAATTGTCAAAGCTGCCGGTCATTAGCGGAGATAAACTAATAAAATTATTGACTAAATTAGGATATGAAATAATAAGACAAAAAGGAAGCCACGTACGTTTAAGAAAGAAAACAGAAACAGGTGAACATAATATAACTGTGCCAAAACACAGAGAGATCGCAAAAGGCACACTAAACGACATACTCTCAAAAGTATCTCTATGGAACAACATGTCTAAAGAAGAGCTAATCAAGATGCTATCAGAAATCTGATAGCAGATCCACAACGCATGAACCAAACTCTTCGCAACCCTTCAGGTTGCTCGGGGCTAACGCCCTCACTTAACAAGCGGGTATCTGGCTTCGGCACTCTGTGCCTTCGCCTAAACCCTTCGCCTATCGGCTCAGGGCTTCAGATACCTCGCAAAACGTTATACGCAATCATGAGCAAAAGGCTTTTAAAAAAGAAATATATAGGGGTGGTGATATAAATGACAGAAAAAGAGATTATTGGTATCTATAAGGCATTAGATGAAGGAGAAAAGCTTGAACTTGAAAATCCCTCAGTATCCGTGATCAACTTTGAAAAGGGAACATTCTTTAAAAAATATGATACTTGTATAGGAAAAATCTACTTGACAAATAAGAGGATCCTTATATTAAAACTTATAATGTTAAACGCAACGAATATGAGAGTTGATTCAGCAGAGCAATTTGGTACAGCATTGGGGCAATGGTTTGATGTACCATATGAATATATCACAAATATCTCGACGCCTAAACAAGGATTTTGGCGAGGCACGTTTAAAAATTTAATGGGAGAAAAAAAGAAGGTCTGGAGATACACTACGAATCGCCATTAGAAATCGAGAAAAAAAGTTTCTTTGGTGGTGTAAAAAAAATCAGAGAGACATTTATTATGGTGTTCACTATAGACAATAAAGAATTGTGGAGTATGAGATTACAAACACTTGTCGCGAAAATACGTCAGGCCGCCTCACTGCTACAACCACCCCAACAACAATATCAGGCACACTCATCTCAACAGCTTTCACCACCTCAATATCCGTCGCAACCTCAGATTCTTCCAGAGGGGGTATGTCCTAATTGTAATAACCCGGTTTCTCTGGAGTTTGCTATTTGCCCTTTTTGTGGGGCTAAACTAAAAGAGATCAAACATAAGTGTCCGAAGTGTGGAAAAGAGGTTAATGCTGAGTTTAAGGTATGTCCCTACTGTGGTGCCACCCTGTAAGAGAGGCTATAAAGGAGGCAGAAAAATGTGCGAATGGAGTGATAGGAGAGATGTTCCTATGGGGTCTGGTAAAACGACTTTACCTAAAGAGCTTTTTGAAGATGCTTGCGAGATAATAAAAAATGCAGCTAAACATAAACGATGTATTACTTACACAGAGCTCATGGAAAGCCTCAAAAAGATGGAACATAGTAAAATAAATAGGCAGACAATAGGGTATATAGTAGGTGAAGTAAGCAATGTGGTGTCAGAGAGAACCAATCCTTCTGTATATCCATCATCTATCGTGATAAGAAAGGACACAGGTAAGCCGGGAATTGGCTTTTGGAATCTTGAAAAGGGGACACATCCTCCTTCAAAAAATAGCAAAACCCTTAAAGATTATCAAGATGATGTCTTTTTGGAGAAGTGGGATTGTAAATGTTAAAATATATGAATTGCAAAGGGACATTGGTTCAAGGATTCCTAAGAGAGTTATATGGTTGGGATGGTTGCCTTTTGCTCACGACTCTTCGGTCGCTGTCGCTCCCTCGTCCTCACCTATTGGTTCGGAGCGTATAACAGGCGGGTATCTGGCTCTGCCACCCGTTGGGTGGCTTCGCCCAAGTTTGCTCCCCAAGGTCGCAAACTTCAGATACCTCGCCAGACGTTGTCCGAAATTGCGGGCGACGGGATTAAATATGAAAATTACTATGCGGTATAACGATGACTGAAACGAAAAAAATAGGTAGGTTTCAAATTGACGAAATATATTGTGGTGACGCATTAGAACTAATGAAAGACATACCCTCAGAATCTATAGATTTAATTGTAACAGATCCACCTTTCGCCATTGATTTTAAAGCAAAACGTAATAATTACAATAGGACGCAGGAGAGGGTCCTTGAAGGTTATAACGAGATTCCCAAAGAAAAATATTATGATTTTACAGTAAATTGGATGAAAGAAGCCTATAGGATTTTGAAAAAAACAGGAAGTATGTATGTTTTCTCTGGGTGGACAAATCTAAAAGATATTCTTAATGCACTGGATGAGGTAGGCTTTATAACAATAAACCATTTAATATGGAAATATCAATTTGGAGTTTTTACAAAAAGAAAATATGTTACAAGTCATTATCATATTCTTTTTGTGGTTAAGGATGAGAAAAAATATAAGTTCAATAAAATTGAACATTATCCAGAAGATGTATGGATAATTAATAGGGAGTATTGGACAGGAAAGATCAAAACACCAACAAAATTACCTGTGGAACTAGTAAAAAAGATACTTCTGTTTAGTAGTGATGAGGGAGACATAGTCTTTGATCCTTTTTTGGGCTCAGGTACGGTAGCAGTAGTAGCTAAAATGTTGGGAAGACACTATTTAGGGTTTGAAATTGTCCCTGAATACTATGAGTTTGCTAAAGAGAGAATATCTAAAGTCCAAATGAGCTTATTTAAGTGGGTTAATGGTGAAAAATGGAGTGATAAAAATGATTGATTGGGAATTCCTTTTAGATCTTGCGAAAAGATTAGCGGAGATCGGAAGCCAAGAAAGAGAGATGCCGCCTATTTTTGAAGTAGAGCCTTTCAAACATTACTTTAAAAAGGATGGAACTTTAAAATATGATGAGCTCGATGAATATGACGGTAAATTCACAAGGCGGGAAATATTGACCAGATATTTATTAGTAAATGTTGTACTAGATCAAGGTCCAGATATGATTGGTGTTAGAGAGCTACTGAAAAATGTAACGACCAGTTTATACAGACAAGAAATTAGAATATTTCACAGACCAATGGATTTCTTTAAAGAGCTAGGCATTTCAATTGATGAAATATTATCTAAACATGAATCAATTAAAGAAATACGGGCAGAAGATTGGGCCAAAGAGAATAAATCATCACCTAGCAAATATAATTTATTTTTTGCTCAGTCTATGCGTGGTATAATATCAACCAAGCAAGTATTGGATTATGCAATTCATAGGTGGGGTGTGCCTTTATGTGTTCCATTACTATTAGAGAAAGATTTAGAATCACAACGTAAGATCTCTCCACAACCCTTAATTGACTATCTGGAATCATACCCATCGGCTGAAATTATGGCCCAACAATTAAAAGATAATGAAAGATACGGTCTCGGAAGTGCGATTGGTGATAAAGCCTGCCATTTATTTGCTAAATTATATGTTAGTATTTTTAGACTTGTAAAACATAGAACGGAAGATAATGGTTGGACGGATTTCTCATATGAAGTTCCTTTCGACAGTAATGCTGGGCGTGTTTTATTTAGAACCGGTTTCCTTCTGGAATTGGCTTCTTTAAAGGATTATGAAAAATGGGACGTAATTCAAAAAGGAAAAGGTAAAGGTGGAGTTAATTACATACGGGTGACTAATATCCGAGGCAGAAAAGCAACTGGAATTCCTCAGAACTCAGAGATTTTCAATGAATATCTATTTGTGGTACGGGAGCTTCTAAAAATGGGAAGACCTAGATCTGTGGAAATACAAAGAATCCCAAATCTCCTCATTTATAAATTACATCAAGATGGATATAAATTCTCGGTAGCTGATTTTGATGATGGGCTCATGTATATCGGTACCAATTATTGTTATAATCATGATGAACCAAAGTGTGAAGAATGCCCTCTCAACGATATATGTCGGGGGTATAATGAAAATGTGGACCTTATTAAAAAGTATAGAACATAATAGCCCGTCGCCCGCAACTCTCCGCCTCGCTTCGACCCTTACGGGTTCGGACAACAGGAGGATATGTGGCTCGCTACCGCTCGCCCAAATTTCGCCTATCGGCGAAACTTCACATATCCCCAGAACGTTGTCCGAAATTGCGGGCGACGGACTAACGAAATTAATAAATCTAATATGGGGAGAATAGTATTATGAAACATCTAACAATAAGATTTGCATGGCACGACAGCAAATGGAACGGAAAAGTTTGTAAGAATCCATTTGAGAATGTTTATTGTGTTGATAATTATTCCCTTTTATCTTCTAGAATCCAAAGAAGGAGAAATATTGAAATCGAAGAAAAATTTAAAGGAAGATCCATATCGGAAGTAAAGGATAATGCAAATTATACACCACCTTGCTACTGGTGTATAAATGTACTTGGGGAGAAAGAATATAACGTAGAAGATATTCATCCCTTCGGAGACACATGGGATAAATTTAGTGTTGTTCCGCCACTTAAAGAAGTATTAAAACCTTTTTCAGCATTCACGTGGAATTTCAAGTTATCATTTACAACCACTGGAGCATATAAATATCCTCCTGATTTAGAGGATAGGGTAAGAAAATACATAAAAAAGATTGAATCGTCTAAATCAATAGTTTTTTTCTATGCGAATTACAGCAATCCAATCACTGGAGATGAGAGAAAATATTTGGTATTGGGTGTGGGTTTAGTAAGAGAGAAGATAGAATTTCCTAAAGAATATGCTATTCCAAAAGAATTGTATGAGGATATAAATAGGAAAATGCCAGTTTTCCCTAAAATCGCATGGCAATTTCAAGTTCCTCTTGATCCTAAATTAACATTTATACTCCCATATCATGAGTATCTACAATTTCTAGAAAAAAAAGATGGTATAAAAAGAGAAGAGAAGGAAAAATGGTTAGAAGATATAACCGTAAAGGTAGATGACCCAACTATAATACCTCATTTCAAGTACGTTTCAATGCATCTAACGCATGATAAAGCTATTTACTTATTGTACAAACTGAAAAAATCAATAAATAAGCTAAAAGAGCATGGAGTTATTCCTATTGAACAAATTGAAAATTATGAGAAAAAAGTAGATAAATTATTAGAAATTGCTTGGAGAGAGCGAGAACAGTATCCAGGCTTTGAGAATCTCATTGCAATTAAGCTGAAAGATAACTTTAGAGATGATAAAATTGAAGAAATAATTAGAAAACTAAAGACGTTTATCATCAAAAAGTTTGGATCGATAGATGAGTTTTTAAATGATGAGAAAAATATAACCGCTTTAAAATGCGAAGATGGGGAGTTAGAAACCACCATTAATATAATAAAGTCACAGTTTGAAGTTTTCACTTTTTTAGCTCGTTTTGATTTCTCAAAACAACAATTCAAAAACATAATTGATTTTATCGGCAAAAAAGGATTCAAAAATTTTAAAGCAAATCCATATTCTATTTTAGAAGAGTACTTTTATGATATCAAAGACGATGATTGGGATATAGATAACAATGACTATGGCATTTCTGTTTATCACTTAGATATTGCACTTATTCCTGACACGAGATATGCAAATTGGAGAGCTTTGTACACTGCTAAATCCTTGGAAAGAATTCGGGCTCTGATAACCCTGATCCTTAGAAACGCCGCCCAAAATGATGGACATACGTACCTCTCAAGAGATGAAATTTTAGAGAAAATCAAAGATTATCCTTTATATTACATTCAACAGGATTTTGAAATTGATCAATTACTATTAAGTGAATATGAGAATAATCCAAGATTTAAAGAGATATTCAATATAATTTCCATCTATGATCAAACAATTTATCAGCTAAAATCTATGGAAAAAATAGAGAGAATAATTGAAGAATTTATTAAAAAAGTGAAGGGAGTGGAATACACCATTGATCAAGATATTGTATCCACCTTAGTAAGTAGAGATGTTGAGAAATTCAAAGATAAACTTAGAGATAGTAACACATACAAACATTTTATAAGAGAGAGACACGAACTTTATCAAAAAATACTTCGCAATAAATTGGTTGTTATAAGCGGAAAAGCTGGGAGCGGAAAAACTTCTGCAATTCTTAACCTAATCGATATATTCAAAAATCAAAGAAAAGCTCCTGTTTTTATTTTTACACCCACAGGTAAAGCGAGTTTGGTGATTCGAAAGCGTTTAAAAGAGCTGGGATTAGACAACGATTTAAGCATTACAATTTCAACAATTCATAGGTTTATATATAGAGAATTATTTGAAAGAACCAAAAGATTGTCATATAAACGTAGGAACGAGATATTTAAGCTTGTAGATCTTACATCAAAAATCTTTGAGGGGCAATATGAATTTATAAATGACTTCAATAGATTGGCAAGATACTGGCAATTTAATCCAAAAGTTGTTATAATTGATGAGGCTTCAATGGTGGACGAAGTTCTTCTCTGCCTTTTATTCAGCCTAATAAATCCTTCTACAGTCCAGCACTTGATAATCATAGGGGATGATAAACAGCTTCCACCCATAGGTGTTGGCAGACCATTTATTGATCTTATATATCATCTTAAAAATCAGGGATTGGAAAGCAAATATTGTCACCTAAGTACAAACTTACGCTTTCCATTTAATGGTATCAAATGTGCCAAAGTAGAAGAATTAGCCGAATTGTTTAGAGGTGCCAAAGAACCTTTATTAGAGGACATACATGATATAGCAAAATCAGCCGATGATACACTAGAGATAAATTATTTTAGAGATGCAAACGATTTGAAAGAGAAGTTAAGACAAATTCTCCTTGAGATGAGTAAACAAAAAAATAATGAAAGTTTGTGGAAATTATTTGGTTACATTTTCGAACCTGATGGGAAGTTTGATTATAACAATCTAGAAAAAATTCAAATAATAACTCCAAAAAGAGTTGGGATGTTTGGAAGCATTGTGATAAACAGACAAATCATCCTTGAAGGACAGAGTAGGATTCCAGAAGGCACTAAAATAATTTGCGAGGAAAACCAGTATTGGGAAATTGAAAAAAATAAAAGAATTCTTGCTTTAGCTAATGGCTCGATAGGATATTTAACTAAGAGAGGATATGTCAAATTTGTTGACATTGATGACCTATTTAACATATTCCCTAAAGCAAAAGAAAAAATATTGGATAAATTGAAAGAAATAAAATCAGAATTATTAAATCAAATTGAGAAAGCGGATATATCGTATACACCTGCGTATGCTATTACGGTTCATAAATCTCAGGGGAGTGATTTTGATTATGTGCTCTTTGTTCTGTCTGAGAGGTCATCGTTTATAACTCGTGAATTACTATATACCGGCTTTACTAGAGCAAAGAAGAAAATGTATGTTTTAGTATATGAGGAGTTAAAAGAAGAGTTATATGAGTTAGTTAGAACTGCTTATATTAATTCTCAAATTGAATTAATTCATACACTTTTGTTCGGTCATAAACAAAGTCCATTTAAACCGTATTTAGTTCAATTAAAGAATGGCAAGAAGATTGCAGTTAGATCCAAGATTGAATACATAATTGCAAAAGCTCTAGATTCGCTTGGAATAGAATTTATTTATGAACCTGAAGACTTTACGGCAGAGTACCATATAAAACCGGATTTCAAAATTTTCCTAGAAAATGGTGAGTTTTATTGGGAGCATCTGGGACTTTTAAATAATGAATTATATAAAAATAGATGGTTTAAAAAATATAAAATTTATGAGAAACTTGGCGTTACAGATTTTCTTATAACTACAAGTGAAGGAAAAGAACTAGGAGACATTGAAACACAAATTCAAAATATAATCGGAGATTTAAAGAGTGGTAATCTAAAAATAACAGAAGGGAGTTATTCGAAACATCATTATGAAATTTAGAGTGATTAAAATGCCCCCGTCGCCCGCAGCTCTCCGCCTCGCTTCGACCCTTACGGGTTCGGACAACAGGAGGATATGTGGCTCGCTACCGCTCGCCCAAATTTGCTCCGCTCACGCTCCGCAAACTTCACATATCCCCAGGACGTTGTCAGAAATTGCGGGCGAAAGAATAAGTGGAGGTAATAAAAATGGAATTTAATACAACTAAATTCGCTAAAGAATTCAAAGAAACTATTAATTGGATGTTGAGAAATGCTCATTCAAAAGAGATTAAAGACGACCTTCAATTCTTTATAAACAACAAAGATGAACTTGGGAGAAACCCTAACTCTCTAAAAGCGCTGCGTATGATAGTTGAATTAATAGTAACCAATGGATGGCGCTTGAAGAAACCCTTAGATTTTGACAGCAAAATGGATTCTTTCATTAGAGATCATGGGAAAAATTTCAGAACATCTGGAGCGAAAAATAAACTAATTGGGTTAGTGGGAAATCGAAGAAAGAAAAACATAGAACATCTTCTTGAATATCCCACAATACAAGATTTCACGGAAAACCTCTACAATTTGGCAAAAGAAGGAAAAACTAAGGTTTTAGGTGAAAAAGGAAGAGATAACTATCTTCGTGATTTTGGATATTGGGATAGAGTCCCTATAGATACACATGAAATGAGATTTATACTCCGAAGCGGAATCTATCATAGTTGTAGCAGTAAGGATAGAAGCGACCCATTAGAAAAAGCTCATTTTCAAGATATTCTTACACGTTTTTGTGAGAAACATCTAAAGGGATTTAAAATAAAAATAAAGAAAAAAGATGGTAGTTTCAAAGAAATAGATTTAGGAGAATCTCCAGGTATAGTGGATATTTTCATTTGGTCATATTGTGCGGAAGATAGGTACAAGATATGCATTAAAAAGCCTCAATGCGAGATATGTAGGCTTAAAGGAGTATGTTTATATGCCATTACAAATTCCCTCTAAAGGAAAACTTTCACCCGCAACTCTCCGCTTCGCTCCTCGCCCCCACTTCGTTCGGGTCATATAACAAGCGGGTATCTGGCTACGTGCCTCCGGCACTTCGCCTAAACCCTTCGCCTATCGGCTCAGGGCTTCAGATACCTCGCAAGACGTTAGGCGTAATTGCCTGCCCGGTAATTTGATAGTAAATCATATAAGCTATGGAGGAGTATATGCAATAATAAAGGTGGTCAAAATGGTCAGCGATGAGATGCTTTATCTGATAGCGAATAAAGAGAAACTGGAAGAGGAACAGGGAGGAAAATATGTTGCCTTATACAAAAATAAAATCGTTGCTATAGGAAAAACAATACACGAAGTGTATGAGAAGGTCAAAAAAATGGGAGTCAAGGACCCATTGATAGCATATATACCAAGGAGGGGAGAGGAGGCTCTTTTAATATGAACAAGATAGAAATACCTTATATCCCATGGAGAGGCCGTTACTGCCCATTAGTTGAAGTACAAATAATAAACCAAGACAAGACAGTTAGAACCCTAGCCTATCTTGATACTGGTGCCACATATTCCGTCTTCCATGCCGATTTTGCAGAAGAACTGGGCTTAGACATATATTCCGGAGAAAGAAAAGACATCACTGTTGGTGACGGGGGAATAATCCCACTGTACATCTTTAAACTGGAGTTGATTATTGAACATCTAAAAACCAACGCAATAATAGGCTTTTCCGACAGACTAGGAACAGGAATAAACATAATAGGCCGAGAAAACATTTTAGATAACTATGTAATTTGTTTTGACGGAAAAAATAAGAAAAGTATATGGCACGTATAATACCAAGCAGGCAACTCTCCGCCTCGCTTCGGTGCTATCGCACTCGGACAACAAGCGGGTATCTGGCTTCGCTATGCTCCGCCTAAACCCTTCGCCTACCGGCTTATGGCTTCAGATACCCGCTGGACGTTGTCCGAAATTGCGGGCGACGGGCTTGGGAAAATATTAAAATATGCAGGAGAGGTATTGTATCAATGAGGTGATTGAAAAATGGTGATATTAACAGCAATAATTCATAAAGAAGAAGATATGTATGTTGCAGAATGCCCTGAGGTTGGAACTGTAAGCCAAGGTAAAACAATAGAAGAAGCGATTCAGAATCTAAAAGAAGCCACAGAATTATATCTTGAGGAATTTCCGCTTGAAGAAAAAGAGCATCCTCTTTTTACAACTTTCGAAATATCAATAGAAATGGAGGCAAAAAAAGTTGCCAAAGCTTAGAAATGTTTCTGGAGAAGAAGTTGTTAAAATCTTGTGTAATAAATTTGGCTTTCAAATAACTGGAAGAAAGGGAAGTCATGTTAGATTATCAAAAATCACACCAGAAGGAAAAGTTGGTACAGTAGTTCCAATGCATAAAGAATTGAAAATTGGTACTTTAAGGGGAATATTAAAGCTTGCAAAGGTTGATATCGACAAGTTCTCTAAATATCTATGAGATGAACCCGTCGCCCGCAACTCTCCGCTCCCGCTCCACCCCTTACGGGTTCGGACAACAGGCGGATATGTGGCTCGCTTACGCTCGCCCAAATTTGCTCCGCTCACGCTCCGCAAACTTCACATACCCGCTGGACGTTATATGACATTGAGCGGGGGTTGCGGAAGGTTTATTAAGTCGTTCTGGGATAAATATTGTGTAGGTGTGCGAGGTGAATGAAATGCAGGTGTACAGGGTTTCGGTTGTTATTGAAAAAGACGAAGATGGATATTTTGCTTATTGCCCAGAGCTGCAGGGATGCTATACTCAGGGGGACACCTATGAAGAGGTCTTGGAAAATATCAAAGATGCTATACGGCTACATATCCTTGACCGATTGGAAGAGGGAGAAGAAATACCAAAGGTTGAAATAATCAACCTCACAGCCGTGGAAGTGGCCATATGAGCGACAAACTCCCCCGGGTAACCGCAAGAGAAGTCATAAAAGTCTTAGAAAAGGTAGGATTCCAACTAGTAAGACAAAGCGGCAGCCACAAAATATACAAAAACGACAAAGGTGTAAGAATAACCGTGCCCTACCACTCCGGCAAAATACTACACCCCAAACTACTAAAAAGCATCCTAAAAGACGCAGAACTAACAGTAGAAGAATTCAAAAAAATACTCAAAAAAGGAAAAAAATAACGCAACCCCCACTCAACGCCAGCCACAAAAAGTGGCAGGCCCTCACACAGTTCGGGTCGTATAACAAGCGGGTATGTGGCTTGTTCGCTATCGCTCACAGCCCATATGCCCTCCATTAACTTTATAACCACACAATCAATTATTAGACGCAATGGAGGGCACATCACATATCCCCAGGACGTTATATGATATTGGGCTTGGTGCTTTTTTGTGGGGTGTTTGAGAATAACTTTTTATATAATAAGGTTGTAAGAAGTAGTGTAGGTGGTGTTGATGGCTGATGTGTTGCTTGAGAAGATAAACCACATAGAACGTATGGTCATGGAATTGAATATGAAAATAGATAATTTTTTAGGATACGAAGATCTGACAGAAGAAGAGAAAAAGGAGCTGGAAGAGATACGAGAAGATGTCAAGAGGGGAGGAGTCATACGTTTTGATGAATTGTTTGGGGGAGAATAATGTATGAAATACTATTTTCAAAGAAAGCAGCAAAATTTGTGTCAAACCTCCCCCCAGGTTACAAAAACAAGCTCAAAGAGATACTCTCCGCCCTAAAAGAAAACCCCTACTCATACCCCTACAAAAAAATAAGAGGAGAAACAAACCTATACAGAATACGCATAGGAAAATACCGCATCCTATATGAAATAAACAAAGACAAAAACCAAATAATAATCCTAAAAATAGACAAAAGAGAACGCGTATACGAAAGATAAAAAACAAACGTCGCACCAATCCCAACACCACGCCCCACAAAGGGGCTTGTCTTCGCCTACGGCTCAGATCATATAACAAGCGGGTATGTGGCTTGTTCACTATCGCTCACAGCCCATATGCCCTCCATTAACTTTATAACCACACAAAACACTGGGTAGTGAGGGTGAAAAGATGGCCAAGGAATCTCCTCAAAAGAGAACCATGAAGAAGCTCATTAAGGCAATATGGGTGTTCAACTGGTTTAACTCTTGTGGTTTTACCGAACTCGTTCCAGTTGTTGGGTCAAGGTGGGATATGGAAAGGTTTGGAATGATAGTTGTTGGAAGTCCAAGGCATGCTGATGTTTTGTTCATAGCCGGATATCAGACCCTTAAGTCCATAAAGAGAGCCCAGAGGATATATGAACAGATGCCTGAGCCAAGGGTAGTGATTGCCTTGGGCTCGTGCACCATGACCGGTGGGATGTACTGGGATTCATATAACACGATAAAGAGGTTGGAAGATTATCTGCCTGTTACCATGTACATACCTGGCTGTCCACCCAGACCAGAGGCTGTTTTTGAAGCCTGTGCAAAGATATTCAAGCATGTGGAGGAGATGGAATAAATGATGGAGAAAGAAATCATAGACGAGATAAAGAAGAAGTTCGGTGTGGAAGGATTTATGCAAAGAGAGAGGAGGGTTATAGTAAAAATCGCTCCAGATAAACTCGTTGAGCTATGTAAGTTTATAAAGGATCTGGGTTTTGAGCATCTCTCTTCCTTATCTATAACTGACTGGCCTAAAAGAGGAATCTATGAGCATACCTACCACGTATGGTCATACAAGGATAAAATACTCATAACCATCAAAACAGAGATCAATGGAGATAAACCAGAGATAGATTCGGTATATCCAGTATGGGGTGAAAGCGCTCAGATCCATGAAAGGGAGATGCACGAGCTATTTGGAGTAGAATATAAAGGTAATCCAGATCTCTCCCCCCTATTTTTGGAAGGATGGCATGAAAAACCACCTTTCAGGAAGGACTTCGATTGGAGGGAGTATGTTAGAAAGAACTTTTATGATAAAGAAAATGATAGAGAGAGGGTTTATTTCGAAGAGGTGTGATCATGAAACCTGAATCTGTTGGAAAAAACGAGTATGAATTATTCTTTGGCCCTGCGCATCCAGGCTCAGGCAATTTCTCTGTCAGGCTTAAAATAGATGGAGAAAGGGTGGTCTCTGCAAGGGCAGACCCGGGTTATTTACATAGAGGATTCGAGAAATTAATGGAATACAGGTTGCCCATCCAGAACGCTGTTCTTTCAGATAGGATATGCGTCCTTGAAGCGTTGGCTTGGAACCTTATTCATGCTGAAGCCGTAGAAGAGTTAATAGGTGTAGAGGTGCCTGAGAGAGCAAAATATATTAGGGTTATAATGGCGGAACTATCCAGGATACAATCACATCTTATATGGTATGGGGTTCTATCTATTGGCACGGGCTTTGACACCGGATTTAAGCTGGCATTTGGTTACAGAGATTTTATACTAGATTTGTTTGAACTAATAACGGGCGGAAGGGTATATCCAGCTGGATACATATGTCCAGGTGGCGTTAGGAGAGACCTACCAGATTCTGCAAAGGAGAGGATACCAAAGGTTTTGGATAAAATAGAGAAGATGATAGACTTTGTAAAAGCAGAGAATCCTGCAAACATAGGCAGGTTAAGGGACGTAGGTGTATTGAAATTAGAGGACGCAATAAGGCTTGGAGCAACCGGGCCAGTTATCAGGGCAAGTGGTTTGAGAACCGATGTTAGAAAAGATGAGCCCTATGAGGTTTATGATAGGTTTGATTTTGAGGTTCCGGTTAGGAAAGAAGGAGACGCCTATGCTAGGTTCCAGATATGTTTAGAAGAAATGGAGCAATCAGTGAAGATAATACATCAGGCTTTGAAAGGCTTACCTGATGGAGATTTTATAGATAAAAGGTTTAGCAAATTAAAGCTCAATATGAGGATGCCAGAGGGGGAGGTTTATGTTAGGAATGAAGTCGCCAGGGGAGAAGCAGGAGTCTATATGGTCAGCGATGGTGGGACAAAGCCCTATAGAGTAAAGATAAGGGGGCCCAGCTTCTTGCATCTTATACCTGTACTGGAGTTCCTATTAAGGGATGTACAGATAGCTGATGTGCCAGCAATATATTGGAGTTTGAATGGCTGTCCAGCTGATATGGATAGGTGATAAGATGAAAACGGAAGTAATTCCAAAGATAATCAGAAATATGTTTTCAAAACCTATAACAACGAGATTTCCACATGAGTCAAACCCGATACCAGATGGGTATAGAGGCGAGCACAGATTTAATATAGACAAATGCATATCATGCGGTCTGTGCTCTAAGATATGTCCAAACAGAGCTATAGAGATGGTTGAGGCGCCTGGGGAATACAGAGACAAGTATCCAAAGAAATATCCCAAGATAGATCTGGGAAAATGCTGTTTCTGTGCACTCTGTCAAGACATATGCCCATCTGGTGCAATGAAGCTTACAAAGAACTTTTTCCTATCGACATTTGATCCATCTGATGTTATTAAAGATCCTACACCTACCAAAGAGGAGAATACTTGAGAAGAAAAGGAAACGCCTGTCCATGCTCTCGGCAACCTCTTTTGTCCGTTAATTACGGCGATGGCGGAGCATGTATGCGATTACGGGTCTTGCAGACCTTTCACCCAAACTTCCTCCCTCTCTACAGCCGGGAACTTTACATATCCCCAACGTTAAGCAAAATGTGAAAAACATTCAATGGTGCAGGGAATATGGAAATTGATGAATTGAACAAAAGGATAAAGGAATGTAAGAAATGCAGATTGTCCGAAACCAGAACGAATGCTATCTGTGGAGAGGGAGATTTGAATGCTAAAATTATGTTGATTGCTCAGGCACCGGGAAAAAAAGAGGATAGAGAAGGAAAAATGTTTGTTGGTCCCTCAGGGAAAGTATTAGATGAGTTACTAAAATCGGCAGGAATTAAAAGGCATGAAATTTATATGACAAATCTAGTTAAATGCATGCTTCCCAAATATAGAAGGCCCAAACAGGATGAAATTGAAGCCTGCAGTTATTATTTGAACGAAGAGATTAAATTGATAAATCCAAAGATATTGGTTCCTTTGGGTTATTATGCCACCTGTTATATTTTTCAAAAATATGGTGTTTCATTACCTTCAAAAGCAGATCTTTCTTCAGTTTTTGGTAAGCTGTTTTTAGCGCGAGATAAAAAGATACTGCCCTTGTCTCATCCCGCAACTCTTCTTTACAATCCTGAACTTAAGCAAGATTTAATAAAAAGTTATAGAAAATTGCGAGTGTTACTTAAAGATTGCAAATGGTATCCTGTGTGTCCAATGAAGAGATTTTATGAGGAAGGAAAGCTGGATAAGAGGTGGATAGAATTGTATTGCCAAGGAGATTGGGAAAACTGTATTCGTTATCAGATGGAAGAAAAAGGCAAGGTGCACCCAGATTGGATGCTCCCTGATGGAACCTTAGATAAAAGATTGTATAAGGAGCTGTTAAGATGAAGGTTACCATTATTTACGATAATACTGCTTTTAGAAGAGATTTGCAAGCCGATTGGGGATTTTCAGCACTTGTAGAAATCAAAAAAAGAAAAATTCTTTTTGACGCTGGAGCGAATGGAAAGATTTTGCTTTCAAATATGGAAAAGCTTAAAGTCAATCCAGAAGAAATTGAAGATGTTTTTATCTCTCACCTTCACTGGGACCACATAGGAGGTCTCTCATCTTTTCTTCGTCTAAATAACCGAGTAAAAATCTGGACTACTTCCTATTTTTCCGAAGCAGAGGGTGCGAGAGAAATTATTGAGGTAAAAAAACCTACCATGCTTTACGAAGGAATATACTCTACAGGCGAGCTTGAGGGAATAGAACAATCTCTATGTGTCCAGACGGAAAAAGGCATTGTCGTTATGGTCGGATGTTCGCACCCAAAGATGGAGCACATACTGCAGAGGGCGTCCCAATTTGGTAGGGTCTATGGTATAATAGGAGGCTTGCATGGAAACTCCCCCTCCTCCCTAAAAGGGCTGGAGTTAATCTGCCCTACCCATTGCACCCGATATATATCGGAGATAAAATATCTTTATCCAGAGAAATATATCCCAGGCGGCGCAGGGAGAATAATTAACATTAAGTAGCGATTTACGCCACAGGTGAGCGTATTAAAGAACATACTCTCCCTGTCCACCCTCCTCTCTGAATCTATTGGTTAATAGGAGCCACCGGAGGGATTCGTTCAAGGAATACTACGTATTCCTCTGCCTTATCCCCCGTCGCTGTTCATATAACTTATCGGTTAATATAAGCCGCCGAGGGGATTCGAACCCCTGACCTGCTGATTACGAATCAGCCGCTCCACCAGCTGAGCTACGGCGGCACCAATCGCATAGCGCCGTAGCAAAGCAGAGGAACCCAAAGGGTTCCTTGAATGAGCTACGGCGGCATTACTCCGCTTCGCTGCGTAATCCCGCCTATTCGTGAAATGCTCTCGCATTTCACTCATACGGCGGCACGAGGGAAATACAGAGTATTCCCGAATAGGTGGAACAGGGTTCCACCATACGAGGGAAATGCTTTGCATTTCCCGAACAGGCGGAAACACCTTTCCGCCGTGTTGCTCCGCAAATCCCGCCTACTCGTGAAATGCTCCCGCACTTCACTCCTACGGCGGCATAGATGGTTGGTCGGGAACAAACGTTCTGTCTTATTTATTTTTTGAGTGGTGGGGGGTTTTTGTATTTTCCTTCCATGTAGAGATGTTTTGATTTTTTGAGCATTGAGACCACGGGTAACTCTTTTCCCGACAGGAATTCTATGAGCGAGCCGCCGCCTGTGCTTATGTGGGAGACCATGTTTTCTATTCCGAGCTTTTCTGCCACTGCGGATGTGTGTCCTCCTCCGATTACCGTGTATCCCGGTGCGTGTGCCACGGCCCTGAAGATTTCGTATGTGCCGTAAGAGAACTCGGGTATTTCAAACACGCCGGCGGGACCGTTGAGTATCACTTTTTTCGCCTTGCGTATTATGAGAGCGTAGTGGGAGATCGTTTCTATTCCTATGTCAAAGATCAGGTTGTCGGGGGGAAACTCGTCTACACGCACTTCTTTTCTCATGCCGTCAACGTTCACCGCCACGTCTCTGGGTGCCTCAACGGCTTTGGGGTATTCTTCAAGGACTTTTTTTGTTTCTTCAACGAGGCTCTGGTAGTCCGGGATCTCTCTTTCAAGGAACTCAACGTTGGGTTTTCCTATGTCTTTCCCCATGGCCAGCAGTACAACGTTTCCCACAACACCAGACGTCAGAACTTTTGTTACCACACGGTTTCTAAGAAGGCTTCTCATGACCCGTATTGAGTCGTCCACCTTCATGCCTCCGAGAACAGCAACCGCTTCTTCGCCCTCCTGGACTGGTTCAAGGGCCTGGCGCAGTGCCATGAGTTCTTTTTCCATCAGGAGGCCGGCGGCGCAGGGTAGGAAATCAACGAATCCTACGAGTGAGGGCTGGGCTCTGTGGGCGGCAGCGAAGGCGTCGTTGGCATAGAGGTCTGCTATGGCTGAGAGGCGGTTTATCATTATGCTTTTCGGGTGTTGCTCCGGTTTTTTCAAACTCACTTCTTCTGCGTAGAACCGTGTGTTTTCCAGGAGCAGGATGTCTCCGGGGCCGCTCTTTTTTATCTCTTTCATTGCCCGGCTGCCGATGAGATCATCAACATATTTCACGGGCTGCCCCAGGAGGCTCTCCAGTCTCTCAGCGTGCTCGCTCAGGGGGGCATAGTCTTTTGAACCCGGTCTTCCCTGGTGTGCCAGTATTACGAGTTTTGTGTGGCGGAGGTATTTTATCGTCGGGATGTGGGCGCGTATTCTGGTGTCGTCCAGTATTTCTCCTGTCTGAGGGTTTATTGGCGAGTTGAAGTCCACCCTGAGGAGGACCGTTTTTCCTTCAAGTTCAAGGTCTTTTATGGACAGGAATTCCTTTTCCATCGCTCATCCCTCTCTGGTCCTGTGGTTCTGAAAGGCTTTGGTATCATCGGGTTGTAATGTTGGGGGGTAATTATCTCTTTCGCCCATCCATCGCCCATCTCACAGTTTCACCTTTCCTCTGTTATCCCGCCATCGTCCACGAAAACCATTTTTCCTTTTTCCCGGTCAAACACCGCCCTGGCCCCTTTTGTCTCCGTGGGAGCCAGCAGGTATTTCTTTCCGTCGCTGGTCGGGAAGACGAAGAATTCTCTCATCTCTCTGCCGGGCTGTATAAGGACGAGTTTTGTTTTCTTTTCCTCTTTGCCCTTTTCAAGGTCAACGTACGCGTACCAGACGTATTCTCCTTTTTCTTTGAGGACTCTGGCCTCTTTTTTCCCCTTTTTTGTGGTGGTGATTGCCTCTTCCGGGAAATCCACGTTAACACCCCATCATTCCAGTCTATCCTTTCCTGACTGTCATCTCCTTTCTGCCGCCATCAGAACCATCTGTCAAGGCTCGCCTGTTTGTTTTTTTCGTATGCCTGCTCCATGCGGTCCAGCGCCCCGGAAACCCTGGTTTCGCTGAAATCCCTCTGGCCGCACAGAAAAGACGTCACTGCCTGTCTGTCCGGGGGCCTCCATTCCAGAGAGTAGTCATCTGTGACATTGGGTTTCATGAATATCTCTCTCACCCTGTTGAAATCCCCGGGGTCCATCTCTTTTTTTTCAAGGGCTTTTTCAATGTTGCCATGCTCTTTTATGAGCTTCAGGGCGGTTTTGGGGCCGACACCTTTAACGCCGGGGTTAAAATCTGTGCCGACCAGGATGGCGATATCCACCAGCTGTTCCCAGGTTATGCCGTGTTTTTTAAGCACTTCATCCAGGTGTATCTCCTCCGGGCGCACTTCCACGTAGACCTTTTTACGCGGGAGCTTTCTCCTACCGGTGACAGTTAGGTTTCTCACCAGTATGGGGGCTCCGAAAACCAGGCAGTCGTAGTCCTGGCTGCCAACGGCCCACACGTCTCCTTTTTTTGCCATGTGGCTGGCCTGTGCTTCTCCCTCAGAGGGCGCGTCTACGTATGGTATCCCGAGGTGGCGGAGGAGCTGTTTGGCGTCTGCGACCATGTCTTTTGTGAGGCGTGATGATTGCTGTGCTTTTGTTCTGGCTGTTTCCATGTCCCCTGCCGCCAGGGCCATCTGCCACTCTTCAAGCGCTTTTTCCCGGATTTCTCTGCGCTCCTCTATGGTGGCCTGTTTTTCTTCGGGTGGCTTACCGTCAAAGACATAGACCGGGCGGATTCCGACCTCAACCATGTTAGCCGTCCTGTAGAGCAGACCAGCGAGGTGACTTGTTATTCTGCCCTCTCTGTCTCTGAGGGGTGTGCCGTCTGGCTGTCTTATAATTGACAAGAACTGGTACAGGGCGTTGTATCCGTCTATGGCTATCTTTTTGCCCGTGAAATCTTTGAGCTCCCGCTCGTGGGCTTCCACGAGAGGCGAGAGGTCCACTCCCATGGTGAGGTAATTGATGTTGGAGTAGAAAAAACTTGTCAATCGCCACAGGATATTTTCACCATCTGGCCCTGGTTTTCACCATCTGGCTCCGGCACCCCACAGGGCCTCTGCGAGCATGACGAACTGGGTGAATATTATCAACAGCCGGGTTATGGTCCTGGCGTAGATCTCAAACGCCCGCCATATCCTTTTTTCGTCTGTTGTGTGTGTCATTGTCCAGTATATGGCGGCCCAGCAGAGGTAGAGTCCCACGATGAAAATGGTGTACCCCACGAAATAGTAGTCGCTGAAGAAACGTGGATACCCCAGCCAGCCGAAATAGGGTATGGGATAGAAGGGGATGAATCCGGCAAAAAAGATGGGGACGAGCTGCATCGCCCTTTTCCGCCCGATGAGGACTGGTACGGTTTTCCACCCCTGTTGCAGGTCGCCGTAGTAGTCGCCTGCGCAGACCACTATCTCCCGTCCTATTTCACTTACGAAAATTGCTATAAACAGGGGGAAAAGCATGCTGAAACCAAAGACGGGGCTGACAAGGGCGCCGCCGTAGAGGGGAATAAGCGCCACGCCCCACGCCACCAGGGCATGTCCCAGCACCCCCCAGTTTTTTCCCCAGTAGTTATAGACGACCCCCACCAGCCAGAGTGTGAAACCCCACCACAGCGATGAGAGAGCATATTCCGGGCCGTTTAGAATGTTCACGGCGGGGGGAACCAGCCACCCCAGGGTCATCATTGCGAGTCCCACCCTGTGCGCCGTTGTCGGTCTTATCGCCCCTGAGGGTATCGGTTTGTGGGGGCGGTTCACCATGTCGGATTTCAGGTCCGTGTAGTCGTTGTGCACCATTATGCCGCCCCAGAGCATCCCCCAGCAGAACATTGAGATCACAAACGTCCAGAGACCCGTCGGGGTGGAAAAGGATATCGCCCCAGGGCCGCCTTCAAACACCAGAGCTGTCACCGTGGAACCGAACACGCCTATGAAGATTATGGGGGGGCGGACTATCCTGAACCACGCGTAGAGACGCTTTTTCAGCGGAATGTCTCCAGCACTGCCACGTTGTCTGTCAGCCATCAAACCTTTTATTCCGCCGGCGTATTTAACCGTTTAGGAAAACATTTACGAAGATTTTTTATACACCGCAGAGGTTGCATGGTGCATGAGTCCGCTGCTTTTCTTTTTCCTGCCCCTGGCCGCTCTCCTTGTTATACTCATAATACTGGCCATCTTTAAACTCATAAAGATACTCATCCTAGTCATCATTCTGGCCATAGTTTTGTACGCCCTTTACAAAATGGGCGCTCTTGGGGATATCGCTCAGACGATAATCGTGCTCAAAACCTTCCGGGCGGCTATGTAGTCAGTAGCCAGATAGGCGTGGCTACGGGTTCTCGTACCAGCCAGGGTTGTCAATGAGCCACCTGGCTGTCTTCCTTATGGCCTCTTCCACCCCCACCTCCGGTTTCCACCCCAGCTTTTTCATCTTCTCTATGGAAAGGAAGACCATGGGCGCATCGCCAACCCAGCCACGGTCTCCGCCCGTATATACGAACTCAACGTCTTTTAGACCCATCTCCTCAACCACTATCTCTGCGACCCTGTCCACAGTCGTGTATTCCTCGTTTCCCAGGTTGAAGATGTTCACCCTGTCCTTTCCATATCTGTAACCGTGCATTATCCCGCCCACACAGTCGCCGACGTATAGAAACGATTTCTTCTGCTTCCCGTTGCCCAGGATTTCAAGGCGGCGTGGATTTCTGCGAAGTTTGTGCACAAAATCATATGTGACACCGTGTGGATGTCTCTCCCCCACCACCGAGACGAAGCGGTACATCCACGCCTTTATGCCAAAGGCCTCTGAAAACGCCTCTATGTATCCCTCACCCGCCAGTTTTGAAGCACCATAAAAAGACGTCTGGATCGGGAAATAGTCCTCGGGGGTGGGTATCACCGCCGCGTCCCCGTAGAGGGCAGCAGAGGATGCGAAAACTATCTCCCCCACGTCCTGGAGGCGCATTGCTTCAAGGACGTTCCACGTTTTTATTACGTTTTCCTCAAGGTCCACCCGTGTGTTTTTCACTCCGCCCCTTATGTCTGCGTTGGCGGCCATGTGAAATACCGTGTCCACGCCCTCCATGAGTGATCTCAGTCTCTCAAGGTCGCCTATGTCAAACACGTGCAGCTCTACGGCCCCGGTGTCCAGGTGGTGCTGGATGTTCTTTTTTCCCCTGTCAAGCCTGTCCACCACCACAACATCCCATCCTTCTCTAACAAGCCAGTCCACGAGATGTGAGCCAATGAAACCCGCACCGCCTGTGACAAGCGCTCTCATATCTATGTTCCTCCTTTATCTGCCTCTGTTTGTATCATCTGCTGCTCAGCTCTGACTCACGCCACTTTCTCTTCAGCTCCCAGCTGCCTTTGAAAAACTTGCACGTCATATAACCCAGGAAGGCTACGAAGAGACGTATTATCTTCCATATAGATTCATTTTTTCCTATTTTCAGCATGTCAATGAAGTCATATTCACTCCACAGCGAGCCATGGCGCAGTGTTAGCTCTTTTCGTCCGAATCCATACCAGAACGCCTGTTTGAAAAAGCCCTTGAACGTCTCTCTGGCACGGTGGTAAACGATGGCATCGGGGTTGTAGACGATCTTCGCACCTGCCTCCACCGCGCGATAGTTGAGGTCTATCTCCTCTGCCTCTTTGAACCAGGGGTCAAATCCGTCTATCTTTTCAAACAGTTCACGCCTGTAAGCCAGGTTCACGCTGGGATAACTTATGTCCTGTCCCTTGTGGTATATTCCAACCCTTTTCAGACCGCTCCAGCCCGCATAGCCCAGGCGCACTTCCCTCCCCGCTACGACGTCCGCTCCCTCCCTGAAACTCTTCTGCAACTCCTCTATCCACAGAGCGTTGGCTATGGCGTCCGAGTCAATGAAAGCTATCACATCTCCCTTTGCGAGTTTCGCCCCAGCGTTTCTGCTGTAGCCCCTGGTGCCTGGGATGTTGTAAAAACGGATATATGGATATTTTTCCGCGTACTTTTTCACTATCTCAGGGGTGCGGTCTTTGCTGTTGCAGTCAATCACAAGCACCTCATAGGGCTCAACAGACTGGTGAGTGAGACTGTCCAGGAGGTCAGAGATATAGTTTTCGGAGTCTCTGGTCAGCGTCACCACGCTTATACGCGGCCAGTCTTCCTTTTTCGTATCTGGGTTCGGCTCCTCTGAGCTCATTGTCCTAACACCGGTTTCTACCATACCACACACCACATAGCAGAAGAATATAAAATGTTAAGGGTAGTTTTGATGGGTTTGTAGGCTTTTCTACGGGAAAATAATAAGTACCGGGTTTGCATGTCTTAAATTTGGTGGTTACTGTGCCGGATTATATCAACCCCATGGCTCTAAGCGTTGAGATACGTTCTTTGCTTCAGAAAGAGATGGGGGATATGGGGGTTCTGACTCTCAAAAAACAGTGTCTGGACATGGGCATAAACCCGGACAACATAAAGATAGGTGACATTCCTCGGCTCGCAAGGGCGCTGGCAAGGGCACTGGCTCCGATGGTCGGACAGGATAGGGCGAAAGCCATGGAGCGTCAGATTTTGCGCTACAAGTTTCTGGCAGAGCTGGGTGAACTGCAGAAAACGACAGACCCAAATGTGCGTGCTAGGCGTGAGGCGTTGCTGTTTCTGAACCTGGCAGGGGTCTCAAAGGTTTTAAAGGAGTGGGACGAGGCGAAAAAACAGTACAAAAAGGCCGCCGAAGCCGCGAGAAAAACTAATCAGCCAGTGCTTGAGGCAGAAGCGTATCGGGGCCTGGGACACATAGCCAGGGAGCAACACCTGTGGGAAGAGGCGGAGAGGTGGTTCAAAAAGGCGCAGAGCATATCTGCCTCTGTAGGTGACAACGTGGGCTTGGCGGATGCTTCCCGGGGTCTTGGGCTGGTCGGGTGGTACACTGGCCGATTTGAAGAGGCGAAAAAACTCCTGAAAGAAGCAGTTGAAATAGCCAGAAAAATAAAGGACAAAAGTCTGCTGGGCACTGCGCTTATAGACCTCGGAAATGTTTACAACGAAAAGGGAAATCTTGACAGGGCCTTTGAGTTATACCGCGAGGCCAGCGAGATTTTGAAGGAAACGGACAACCACGAGGAACTCGCCAGGGCCTACAACAACATGGGCGACGTGATGCTGCAGAAAAAAGAGTGGAAACAGGCCATAGAATACTTCCAGGAGTGTAAAAAAGAGGCGGAGAAGATCCTGAGCGATATGATGACAAGCTGGGCCACGTTTAACATGGCGGAAGCCTATCTGAACCTCGGCGAGGTGGACAAGTGCATAGAACTCACCCAGAAGGCCATAGCGACGCTTAAGCTGATAGAAGATGTGCGGGGGCTCTCGGCGGCTTACAAGTTGCTGGGGGATGCCTTTGTTGCCAGGAAGAAATGGAAAGAGGCGCAGGAGGCGCTTGAAGAGGCCATGAAGTATGCGAAAGAGACCCGCTCGCCCCACTATGAGGCCAGGACCCTCATTTCAATGGCAAACATGGAACTCAAAAGAGGCCGCAAAAAAGAGGCTGCCCGATACGTTGAAGAGCTGAAAAAGGTGCTGAAAGGCGTTGACGCAAAAGAACTGGTCGCACAGGCAGAAGAGCTTGAAGAAAAACTATGACCTGGCTTTGCTCTACATCCCAAACCCGGAGACGGCCAATACAGCCAAAAGAAGACGGCAAGAAGAAAAAGATATATAGCCCCTGTTTTTTAGTGTAAAGCGGTGCTGGTATGCCGAAGAAGGGAAAAAAGGGCGAAGGGTTCCACTCTGGTGCTGGTCTGATACGGTATTTTGATGCGGAAGACGCAAAGGCGTTGAAGATTGACCCACGCCTTGTTGTGGGGATGTGCGTCGCTTCTGCAGTGGTTGTTGAGGCGTTGAAAGTGATGTGGCCCGTGTGATTTTAGCTGGCGACTGGACAACCGGGAAACAACGGCTGTGTTTTTAAGCAAACGAGATACAGAAAAGGCGGACCCAGTAAGGACATAAACTATAAAAAGAAAAAATGCCTGCCAGCACTAAGAAAAGATTAAAAACGAGTTGAAGGGAGAAATGAGTTATGCCTGTGAGAAAGTCCGTTTACAGAAGGGATCTTACACCGTCTGGCATAGAAAAGATGGAGAAGGGAACTCTCAATTTTTTTGACGAAGATGTGTGGGGGAACCTAAACACCGGCACTCTTGAACAGTATCTGAACGAAAAAGCCAGAGAAGAGAGCTTTACCCGATCCCGTTTCATATGGAAACACGTGCTGGTCGGGCTGGCGATAGGAACTGTTTTTGCCCTTATAAACCAGTACGTGGGGCTAAAGGTGGGCACTATCGTGGGCGGTGCCTGGTTCACGGTCTACCTTCTCGGTCTCGCCCTCCGGTGGGGACCAACAGAGGTGAACATAGTCGCAGGCGCATCAACGGGCGCGTCCGCCACGTGCACTGGCTTCGTTTTCGCATACCCCGCCATTTATCTTCTCACATATTCGGACCTCTACCCGCACCTTGTTACGCCGGACGCCATACCCCCGCTGGCCGTCGCTGTGTCCTCAACTATCCTGGGCGGAATGCTGGGCGTCCTCTATTTCACCATATTCAGAAGGGTCTGGCTTGTGGAAGACCCACTGCCTGTCCCCGGGTTTGAGGCCAGCGTGAAGCTCGTAGACATCGCCAACGACATATCCTCCGGCGCCGTGGAAAAGGCGAAAAACGCCATAAAACTGGTTGTCACATGGGGCGGGCTGTCCGCTCTGTTCACATTCCTCAGGGACTTTGAGCTCGGAGGAAAATCGGTGCTGGACCGGGTTTTCGGCGGAAGATACTACGAACACGGAGAAGTGAGAATACCCTACGCAAAATACACCGCCTTAGGATTTGAGTTCATACCCATCCAGATAGGTATAGGATGGTTCATGCGCCTCCGCACGGCTCTGCTCGTCTCCTCCGGTACCCTGCTCACGTGGTTTGTTATAATCCCCATGGTGGTTTCCACAAACCTGCCTGTTTATCTGCCCACAAAAGAGGCTTTTTTCTCCACCACAACCTTGGGCTCCCTGATGGCTTTCTGGCCCTACTCTGACGTGTCCGCTTTTGTCGCCTATCGCTACGTGGCCAGGATCGTGGCGGTTGGGGCCATACTTGGCGGCGGGATAACCGCCCTGATAAAGATGAGGAGCGTTTTCAAAACGGCCATGGCGGATGTGCCCTTCATAGGCAAAAGAGGTGAATCTGTCCCATCGGAGAGGATGGACTACGTGCCGGGGAAGGGATGGTTTGAGTGGCCGATGACACACATACCGGTTATGATAATTATTGTCATCCTCGGAATTACCCTGTCTTTTTCTCTTGGCGGGTTCCCTGTAATCCCATCCTTCGCCTTTGCAGTGCTTCTGGCTGCCGTGACATTCCTCCTGGGAGCCATAGGAGTGAAGACCATGGGCGAAGTCGGGACAACCCCCGTCTCTGGCACCAGTTTCATAGTTCTTTTGCTTCTCATGGGTGTTTTCATGGCCCTCCGTGTCCCATCGTCCACCCTCATAGTTATGAGCATATTCGGCGCATCGGTTTTTGGGAGCGCTCTCAGTCTGAGCAGCGACATAATAGGCGACTTCAAAATAGGCGTCTATGCAGGGACACGCCCGTTTCACCTGGTAAAAGGAGAGCTGTATGGCATAGTCTCCGGGGCAACGGTGGCCGTGGTGGGCGCCACAATATTCTCCTATGGACTGGCTGTTGGTGACATAGACCTCGCAGCACCGCAGGCAAACGCTTTCGCCACCCTGGTGATGTCCCTCATGGGCGGTTCCAACGTGACCATGCTCGTCACCTTCCTCTTGATCGGAGCACTCATAGGCGTGGTGGCGGAGATAACAACTGGCATGGGAACGGCTTTTGGGCTGGGCATGTACCTCCCGCTACCCGTTACCCTCCCCCTGATAGTCGGAGGGGCGCTCCGGGAGTGGTGGACCAAATACCGCCTTGAACCAGCGGCCAAAAGATACCGGTGGACCGACCGTGAGATAACCATGAAAAACATAGAGATGTACATGGTGATGACCGGGCTGATCATCGGAGAGGCGATAATGGGAACCATAATAGCCATAATGATGATAACCAGCATGGGATAGGCGGATGGGGCAGGCGGCAGAGGCATAAAAAGAAGTGGTCGGATGCAAGTGGAACATGCTGAGCACGCTGCCAGAAAATTCCATGGCGAATATCGTGATGAGGTTCTGGCCGCTGTGGAAAGTGCCATAAGTGCGGGGGAGATCCTCCTCTCTGGTTTCAGAGTGAAGGACAAAGATGAACGGCTTAAGGGGGAGAGGGATCCCGTCACCCGATATGACGTGGCCAGCGAGAAGAGGATAAAAGAAATCCTTGGCAGCCGGTTCCCTGACTATGGTTTTCTCGGCGAAGAAGGAGAGGGCATGCACATCCACAGCCACAATGGCCACGGCAGAGAAGAACACAGCGGAGAAAAGCGGTTCGTCTGGATCGTTGACCCGCTGGATGGTACCGTTAACTACTCCCACAACTACCCCTTCTGGTGTGTGTCCATAGCGTTGTGGGATATGGCCAGAGATGTTCCGCTGGTGGGGGTAATATACGACCCGACACGCGACGAGATCTTCTACTCCGCCCGTGGGATGGGCGCCTTTTTGAACGAAAACGAATGTCACGTATCAGAAAGAAAAGACCTTGGAGAGAGCGTCGTCTGCACCGGGTTCCCGTACTCGGACATCCCCGTCAGGGAAGCAAACGTTGAAAACGTGAGGAGGGTGCTGGGTGAGGTCATGGGCGTGCGCAGAGATGGGGCGGCGGCTCTGGACCTCGCATATGTCGCGTGTGGGCGGCTGGATGGCTTCTGGGAGATGCGGTTACACCCATGGGACCTGGCCGCAGGTGTCCTGCTGGTTGAGGAAGCCGGGGGCCGGGTGTCCGGAATAAAAAACGGTTTTGACCTCTGGCATGGGACAGTGGTCGCGACAAACGGGCACATCCACGAAAGACTTATAAGATTACTGACAGAGCCATAGACACGAAAACGGTTATGGGCCGGGGCGGATTTGAACCGCCGATCTCTGCCTTGTAAGGGCAGCGTCATGACCCCTAGACCACCGGCCCGCTGTGTTTCGTCGTTTTGGGAGGTACACAGTTTGTTGGCGTCACAGTTGTTGGCTGCCGGGATGGGGAAATATACCAGCGAAATATAAACGGCGGTAAAAGAGAAAAGAAAGCGGTATAAAAAACCTGTGGGGCGGCATGACAACCCTAAGAACCAGCAGAGGCTGTAAAAAACCTTAAAACACCCCCCCATATATGCTCCCGCCATATGGCTCTACGGCTCTTCATATCAACAGACGTGATCCTGACAGAAGAATATGACCACTTCCAGAGAGCGCTCCTAGACATCGGAATGAAAACCGGGTTGAAAATAAAAATGGTAAAAAAAGAGGACGCACATATTACTCTCAAGTTTCTTGGGGATGTGAAAAGCGAAAAAATTGAGGATATAGTGCTTGCCATGGAAAGAAGCGTTGGGGGCATGCAACCCATTTTTGGAACCCTCAAAGGGACGGGTGTCTTTCCATCTCCCCAGAAGCCACGGGTGATATGGATAGGCGTTGAGGGCGCAGAGTCTCTGGCTGACATAGCAGAGAGCCTTGACGAAGAACTCAGCAGCCACGGATTCAAGAAAGAAAACAGGGATTTCATACCACACGTCACCGTAGGACGTGTAAAACAAGCCGGACAGGGGGGAAAAGGGAGAGGCAGGCGGGGGAAAAGAAAACCGACGACAGTGTTTACACCTGACCAGATATCACAGATAAGCGCCCTGCTTGAAGAGTATTCTAACACGACATTCGGAGACATAAAGGCGGAGAGTATAAAACTCATGAGCAGCAAACTCACCCCCGGCGGGCCCGTTTACAGAGTTGTAAAAGAGGTCAGGTTTTTTTAAAGTTCACAATTCCGCTGGCCAACTCCGCCCCCAGTAAACGGTTCTATGGGTTAATGCACCTGGAGGAAACAAAGTTTCCTCCGGCTTTTTACTACCGTAAAAAGTGCGAGGGGCCGGATTTGACCTAAGGAACTCACCTCGTTCGTTCCTCTGAGCCCCATCCCGTCCCCCCGATAATCGGTTCAATCGGATAATATATGCGAGGGGTGGGATTTGATTCGTAGGAGTCCTTCGGATTCCTCCTCTCCAATCCCACCCCGGTAATCGGTTCAATCGGATAATATATGCGAGGGGTGGGATTTGAACCCACGAAGGCCTGCGCCACAGGGTCCTAAGCCCTGCCCCTTTGGCCGCTCGGGTACCCTCGCAACCATTTTAACCATGGGAGATGGAGGCGGTAAAAAACTTTTCCCACCAGTTTCCGGTCTTTTCTTTTCGGCGGCCTCATTAACTGCTATGGACTGCCATGGAATTCATCTGCTTTTGGGGCTTTATTCCTGGGGCGACGCAGAAACCTGAGACCTCTCCGCCACCGTCCACCCGTTGCCACATGGTAAAATATAAGCGCCGCGGCCACCGGAACCACATAACTTGAAAAAGTGGGGATATAGCTCGCCGATACTATACAGAAGAGGTATGCCGCTCCAACATCGGCCACCGGGGTGTCATTTCCCGGCGCACCAGCAAGGACCGTGTTTCCCTCGCCTGTGACGTTCCCACCCCACGAAACACTCCATCCCAGGAGCTCGCCGCTGTTGTACGACTGATTCGTGTAATTGGCGCTTGAGGCAGAAAGTGTGGCCGGCCAGGACCATCCCCCTCCCGTCCCGTTGAAAACGTATATCTTGCCACCGGTGCCGTGATATGGTGCACCGACAACGAAGTCCTCCCGTCCGTCGCCTCCTATGTCCCCCGCATGTGAAAGGGAATGGCCAAAGTGGTCCCCGGACGACTCTCCTGTTATCTCAGCATCCGGTTTCATGTGAATGACAAACGCCTGGTCCTCGGCATATAAGTCCTGCCACCCAGCACCGTCGTTTTTATTGTACGTGTTATTCCCAGCAGGGTACGGGTCTCCCTCATCATACGCCCACGCATATCCAGTATCGGGATCATCACTGCACTCCAGAACAATCCAATACGTTGTACCAGCGGTAACAGTGGGTGAGGAAGAAAACTCAACTCTGACCCACGACATAGAAGGTGGAGCGTCCACGTATTCCACAGAGGAAATCGCCGTCGACGGGAGGTCCCCGGAAGAAGAGTTTATGCTAACACGCAGAGTGGACGGGGAGTCAGCCCCACTGTCCCATATCAGAAGCTCCACAGAAGAAACCACTCCAGACCTTGTTGGGACAAAAGATTGAGCCAGAGATTCCGTCGCATTCACTATCCACCCCCGCAGTTCATGGGTTACTGCATGAGGAGTATCCATATCCGCCCGCCCGTAAAAAACTGTGACCTTGCCCTGGTTGCTGTTGTATGCGGGGTCGCCGACCAGGACGTCCCCATAGGAGTCGGCGTTGTAAGACGCGTTCCCGACTGAAAAGCCGAACCTGGTGGTGCTAACGCCCACAATCCTGTCTGCGTGTATGGCCTCAATTGTCAGGTTGTCCACTCTTATACCCTCGTTGACATCGCAATTAACCCAGAAACGCAGTAGTGGATTAACAAACATGAAATCGGACAGGTCTATCGTGGCCTCGTACCACGTGCCCGAGCTGTAGGTGTTATCTATCTCCAGAAGGAGGTTCCACCTGGTACCATCATAGAACTCAACACGCCCATAATCACCGGCATCAAAACCCACCTGCTGGAAATAAAATATGAGGCGGGGCATGCTTATATTTCTGAAATCAAAGCCCTTGGCAATCAAACCGGATCCTTTGGTAGCGGTGTGGGATATAAACGTTGAATAGGAGCCTGTGTAACTCGTTGTTGACTGGGAGACCTGGCCATCCACATACCACCCTGCGGGCCCGGAGTTGTAAGAGGATTCCACCTCAAAATCATCGTGGTATATCGTCTCCCTTAAGAGATTCTCCCCGTGCCACACCTCCACTTCTCCACCATAGGGAGCATGGGGATTTCCGACCAAGATGTCGTTTTTTCCTCCGCCGTCTATGTCACCAACGATGTCAACAGAAGTGCCCCAGCCGTGCGTTTCCCATCTACCTCCAAGCACTACGCTGGCAGAGGCGGAATCAGAGGGGAGGGATGTGCCGCCGTAAAAGAGATACGCCCCAGAAAAAGTGAAACCTTTTATTTCCACGTCGTCAACCACCCACCAGTAATCATAGTCTGCTTCATACCTCCACCCTATCTGGACGTTGGAACTTCCACAGGCAGAAGATATATCCACACTGGCTATCCCCTTTCCCTTATCTCCTTCTCCCATGCTGAAAACGAGTGTATCCGATGTGTCCACACTCCCATCTGTGGCCACATAAACTTCACATTTTTCAGCGTAACCGCTAGCATAATCCTTGAACGCGTACTCAAATCTCAAAACAGCATAAGTTACCTTTGAAAGATCATAAACCGGAGACTTTATCCAGGCGTAATAAGGATCGCCGTTTCCCGCCAGGTCAGAATCGCTTACAACAGCGTAATCGCTGCCATTCTCTATAATCGGGTCCGAAGGAGCAAGAGAGTTGTACCTTGAGCTGTCATTTGTAATGTGCCATATAGCAGCAGATGAATTTGTCAGATTGGCAGTATCAGCGTTGTTGTCACTCACATCCCACCCTGAGGGTATTGAGCCAGAATTGAAATCCTCCTTTGTGTAAAAACTGTTCCCAGGAGACCCCACCACCATGTCATCAATCCCGTCCCCGTTGACATCCCCGTCCATGTCAATGCTGAAACCGAACTTCATAGTTGAAGAGTTCCCCTTCACAACATCGCTGGCCCCGTTTGTTGTATAAACGGAGTTCCAGCTTGTGGTGGCACGCCCATAGAACACATACACCGCCCCGGTACCATTATCCGGCTCCCCTATCGCCACGTCGTCATAGCCATCGTTGTTCAGATCCCCGCCGCCGGCGACATCCCATCCGAGGTGTCCACCACTGGCGGTGCCATAGATGGTCACATTCGCTTTGCCGGCGTCAAGGTCGCCCAGGTCAAGCCCAGGCCAACCGAAAAATATGTAGGCGGCACCGCAGTCGGTCACCCCGTTGTAGTCGGCGTATGGTGCTCCGACGATCACATCGTCGTATCCATCCCCATTGATATCCCCCGCTCCCGACACGTTAAAACCAAACCTGTCGCCACCTGTTGTGCCGTTGCCGTCTGCTATGACCTCAAACCCGCGTGTTCCACGTGCATACCTGAAGCGGGATGGTTCAACTGGCCCGGCTATGTCCCCTGTTTTCTCAGACCAGCTTGTGGAGACAAAAAGCGCACGCACCGACCCCAGAGAGACACGTTCGTCCGGGAGCGAAAATCCGATCTCAATATCCCTTGCACCAACCCCAACAGCAGGTGTCCCCAGGGATTCCCATGTTCCGTTTATGTACCTCTGAACATCACGCGCCGTGAGATGGCCGTTTTCGCCGGAGATGAAAACACGGTATTCCGCTCCAACAAGCACATCATCCAACACACGCTCTGTTCCGGAACCGGTCCAGGCGTTTGACGCTGTCACTCTGAAACCCGTTGAGTCGTCTGAGTCTATGTCAAAATAGCCGATCAAATAGTCAATCCCCTCCGGTGCACCGATGGCAACGTCTCCCAGGTATATCCCGGTCCCTTCGGGCCCGAGCCAGAAATCAACTCCGTTTGGTATCCCATCCCCATCCATGTCCGGGTCCGTGCTGTCCGGTATCCCATCGTTGTCATAGTCATACGGGTATGGGTCAGAGTCGTCAGGGATGCCATCCCTGTCGCTGTCAACGCGCCCCCCTCCCGTTGTGCCGCCTCCGCCTCCCCCCTGGGGCTTATGCGAAATACTGCTGGAACGGGCAAATGTCACCAGCGTGCCGCCGAGCATCTCGTCTGCCGTTTTAACATGTGCCTTTATCTCCATGTTTTCTACCACAATGGCTGACGAAGATATGTCCATGGAACGCCCGATGTTGTCTGAGGTCTCGTCTCCCACCGGGAAAACGGTGTTCCAATCGGCAAAAGCGCCGTCAACAGTTATGTTGTCAGGCGGAGAGCCCACATAGCCCATGAAATCCAGTCCTTCGCCAGGCAGCGGCAAAACGGTCCTGAGGAACACGTGCACCCTGTCAGGATTTCGGGTTCGCACATCTCCCCTGTTACATATCAAAAAACCAAGAGGTTTCCCGGAGTCGTCGGCTGACGGCGTTGAATAAACCGTGAAATTGGACCAGGTGCCATTCTTTATCTCAGTGTCCAGAGACGCAGAGAACAACGTGCCATCAGATGAGACACCGGCATGTGAAAAAGAGTGAATGCCGCCATCAACGGTCAAAGGCGCAGGAGACGAAACAGAGGCCGTCCCGGTTCGTGTGACATAGAGTGACTCAACCAATACGTCTCCTCCCAGAGAACGCATAGAAACTTCCAGAAATTGTTCCTGGGTCCCGGTAACAAGCACGTTTTTGGCCACCGGTTTCTGGATGACCCACAGGACAGCACTGTTTTCAACAGGGAGCGGTCCATCGGTCATGTCCTCCCAGCCATCCCAGGAGTGGGTGAAAAAGAGCACCAGAGAGCCGTTTGAAACCTTTGCCGATGTTTTTGAAACCTGTATCTCAAGCGCGTTTTTAGAAGCCGCCGATTTTACCTTTCCACCCCTCACCCACCCGGGTATATCATTGCCCAGCGGTGTGTTGTAAGAGTACCACTCGGAGCTAACGATTTTGCCCCCAACCCCCTCCACTTTGATCATCACATCCGCCCCAAAGCCCCATGTGTCTCTGCCCCCCAGAGCATACCCTGTCATGGGGTTTCCATCTGAGTCCAGGAACACGTAAAAAACGTCTGTCCTGTTGAAAGAGTTGCCCTGCAGGATGGTACCAGAGACTTCAACCGAGAAGAAAACAAAATTTGGGTCTGTAAAAACGCCTGCACGGACGATATCCACGTTAGGGTTGAAGCCCACGCCAGACACCTGAAATGCACCCTGGTGGCCAACATTTTTCCAGTCCGAAACGTCGCCGTCCACGGTGATAGGGGCCTGGGACGGGAACGTGGACACAGCGGACAGGAGCGCCGCCAGGATGAGTACTATGCCAACAAATGGGATAAGGGAGACCTTCCAGAGCTCACGTTTAACCGCCATGGGCCTTATCATGCCCAGGCCGTTTGTCAGACCGTTCCCGTTGGTTACCCCTCTCTGGAGAGCCCTGAGCCCGTTGGTCAAACCGTTGGTGACACCGCTGGTGCGTCCCAGACCATTCGTCAGGCCGTTCGTACGCCCTAATCCATTGGTCAGACCATTTGTACGTCCGAGACCGTTGGTTAGCCCCCGGGACAGGCCGTTCGTCAGCCCTCTTCTTTCCCCGAGACCGTTTGTGAGCCCCCTCTTTCCACCCACTGATACAGCGGCTTTCGGATGCTTTTCAAGGGTCTTTGGCACAGGGGGGGCGGTGACTGCGGGGACGGCTTTCTCAGCGGTCTCTTCGGGCACCTCCTCTGCTTCAGATATGAGAAGGTCAAGTTCTTCAAGAAGCTCGTCAGGTTCAAGCTCAACTTTTTCCTCGTCCTCTTCTGCGCCCTCAAAAACAGCTCCGCAGTGGGGGCACACCGTCTCGTCCTCTCTTACATAGCCACCGCAGACAGGACACTCGTATAGAACCTCTTCGCCCTCTTCTTTTCCTTCCTCAACGAAAACGGCGCCACAGTTGGGACACTTTTCCACCTCAACAGGCAAAACCGTGTGACATATTGGACATTCAAAGGTATCCTCCTCTTTTGGTTTGGCCTCGGCTACCCGCGTCCATTTTTTCATGAAATCCTCTGTGAACCTCTTTTTTCCATCACGCCGTCTGTCCTCAACCATGGCATGTCTTACTATCCCCGGGGCGTATTATATCACTTTTCCAACGAAAAGAAAAATGTATACAAATTCAAACATCATAATTGTCGTAAAATTTTGAAAAACTCTGGTGTCAGAGCGAGAATCTCCTTTCCCGTATCGATGAAAAGATCCCCCGACGGGCTCTCTCTCAGCACCAGAGACTCAGGGACCATAACGACCCCCACGTCTCCGCCAGCACCACCAACACCGCCAGCACCACCAGTCACACCCGCGTCCGTGGCATCGCTGTCCTCTAATTGACCCCCTCGAGCACCATCAAGAGCCCGGTGGAGACCTGAAAAAACAGACAAAAGCACCCTGGCAAAACGCACGGTTTTCAAACGACCCATTTTAGCCAAATCCATAAAAAGAGGCGAGAAAAAAACACGCTTCTCACGTCCATCGCGCACAAAAACCAGAATGCCACAGCGCTCCATCTCCCTCAAAACGGAGACAGACAGACCGGTGCACGCTGAGAATTTCCCCAGAGGCATGCCCTGACATCTCACCATTGAGTGCAAAAACATATCCGGAGCCATCTCTGAGCCCCCAGCGGACCTCCTGGCCCGCACACGCTCCAGAAAACAGAGAACTTTCCCCTCTGACTCGCTGTAAGTTGAAGGAAAGAAACCTTCCGGGCCCCCTCTACCCGTTCCGTTTCTGCAGTTTCTGCAACCAGGGCACACCTTTAGAACACCTGCTGAAACAAGGTCACCCACAATAGATGACGTTTTTCGCCACGAAAAACCCGCCATGCCAGCAATACCATTTATAGTCACACCTGGATAACGTGAGACGAGACACGCAACCCGCAGGTGGTCAAAGGTCACAGGAAAACTCCCCACAGGTGTGCCGCATATGGCCTCTCCCGAAGCATAAAACTCTCCCCTCAGTGCCTCGCCCATTTTCTTCTCTCTGCCCCCGCCCCGCTTTTTGCTTCCCGGTGAAACACCGTCCCTCCCAGAAATCTCAGCCCTTCGCATCACACACTCCACTCACAAAGGCTTTTATAACATCACAGCAGGTTGTACTCCTCAAATAGAAGCTCAAGGATCTCAACAGGGTCCTCTTCCACCCACGTCCTCCTGGAAAGGTACCTCACGGTTCTCTTTATGTTCTTTTTTTCGGCGGGAGAGAGACCGGAAAGAACCTCTTTGGGAACCTCTGAGAGCATATCCCTGAAAATCTTCTCAACATCAACACGCTCTCCTTCCAATGTCTCCTCCCCAACCTTGTGCACAACAACGCCAACACCCTGAATTATAGAATAGGGGTGAGAGTACCTGCTGTGCGGGCTCATACGTGTCTTAACGATCTTAAGCTCCCGCCGCTCAGGGTTTTCCACGCTGGAATAGCGGAGGTGAATCACGTTGTCAGCCAGATACATCGGTATCGCTATCTCAGGGGTAGACAGGTCTCCACGGCCATGTTCCTCCAGAGTGCACAGGACAGTGCCTATCTTTCTGGTCTCACGCAACAGAAAAGACACAATCTCCCTCTGCTCGTATTTCGTCGGAACAGACCACAGCACAGGTGTGAGAGGATCAATGACAATCCTCGCCCGGTGGCCCTCCCACTCAGCCACAAAATCCGCCAGCTCGTGGCGTATGAAATCCGTGAACTGTTTCCCCCCGGCATCAACAAAAACAAACGAGCCATCCCTGAGATAATCCTCGGCATCCGTCCACCCCATAGCAACGGCCTCTCTCAAAAGACGGGCTGGGGGCTCGTCAAGCGTTATGAAAATCCCGTCCTCCCCCTGCTCAAGTCCCCGCCTCAAAAACTGTGTGGCAAGGGTCGTCTTCCCCGCACCGGACGCACCTATCACAACAGTGGTAGAGTTAACATACAAACCCCCTCCCAGGATACTGTTTAGACCATATACGCCCGTGGTTATGCGGAAAGATCTGTCTACCCTGCTCGCACCACCATCCTTTTTCCGGGCCCCGCCCTCTCTGCCGGATATCTCACCGTCCATCATCAGACCTCGCTATAGAAAGCAACCGGAATATATAAAAAGTGTTCGCCCAACTGCACCCGGCTATCCGCCCCGATAAGAGCCCACCAGAACACCAGCCAGAACACCATAACCCAAAAATTCATAAACACCCGGGAACATAGCATAGCAATAACACCAGAACAAAACCACCCAGCGTTTCCTGTGAGAGGAAAAACCATGTCCGGAAAAAAAATAACCAGAGACGAGATAATAAAATGGCTGACCGAACACAAAAAACGGAACAAAATAGAGAACGTTTTGGACTTCAAATGGGAAGTGGAGGAGGCAGACGAAAACACCCTCCTGGCGTCTCTCCCCGAAATAGGGCTGAACCTCATAATAGAAATAGAGGAAGATTTTATAAACATCTCCCTCCCAACAGGGTTTGAGACCGCCACTCTGCCCAACAAAGATCGCCTAGACATATACAGAAAACTGCTTTTGCTGAGCGATAGGTTCATGATGACAAAGCTCACCCTCTACGGCCTGGGAGACGAAGTGCTGCTCAGAACAGACCTGGACAGACACACACTTGGAAAAAAAGAGTTCGCAGACGCCATAGAGAGCCTCCTGTTCACAGCGGAGGCAGTTGGATATGTGCTCAGCAGCCACGAAAAGGAGGAAGAGAGCGAAGAGGAGACATACGTACCCGAAGACCTAGAAGGGAACCCAACATTTGAAGAGATAAAAAACGCTCTCATAGAAGTCGGTGGCCTCGCCGAAGAAGACGCCATAGCCGTAGCCACGTCTATAGTCCTGAAAAAGGAGAAAAAAAGGTACACCGGACCACCCCAGTACGCATAAACCGGGGCACAAACACGCTCAACACAGATGACCATACAAATAAAAAAAAGGAAGGTGGAAGATGACCTCCGAAGAAAAGATGAAAAAGAAGATACTCCAGTGGCTTGTTGAAAAAAAGGACAAAAGTAACAAAATTATTGATGAAAAATGGAACATAAAAGAAGAAGATGGAATAATAACTGCCCAGCTGGGAAACACAGACATAAAGATAAAGATACTGTTCAAGCCGGGCTTTGTTATACTCACCCTCTCCACAGGCCTGGAAACAGCAGCCCTGGAAGCAGACACCAGGCTTGACCTCTACAGAAAACTGCTCCTCCTCAACTACCGCCTCCAGCTCGCCAGAATAACTCTGTCAGGCCTCGGAGACGAGATAACAATAAGAACAGACCTTGACCTCAGCTCGCTCGGAAAAGAGGAGTTCAACGACGCACTGACATCGCTCCTACTCGGCGTACACCTGCTTATGAAAGAAGTATTTGAAGAGGAAGAAGAGGGAGACGAGGGCGAAGAAGACGAAGAAGCAGAAGTTCAGAAAGACACGGGTGACATAATGGACATCATAGCCAAAACAATACTGGAGGGGGGATCAAAAGAAAACCTTGTAAACCTGCTTGTCAAAAAAACATCCCTCACAAGAGAGGAAGCGAAAAAGTTCGTTGACGCACTGTACAGGGCGGCGTCTCCCACAAAGCCCGGCGGCTGAGACAACGAGACAACAACTGACGCAGCGGAAAAGTCACACCTTTTTGGCGTTCTCAACTATCTTTTTGGCCATCTCAGGCCCGATGCCATCAATAACCTCAAGTTCTTCAGGCGAAGCGTTTTTGACAGCGTCAACACTCCTGTAACCTGCCTCGTAAAGGAGTTTTGCCTTCTGCGGCCCAACCCCTGGGATCTTCGTAAGCTCTTTTATGACCGCCTTTTCATCCATTTCTTCAGCCGGTTTTTCTGCGGCACCTTCTGTCTCGCCATGCTTCTCCGCTCCCGTCTCTGCTTTCCCCTCCGCACCTTCTCCCCCGGCCCCGGCGGCCTCCTCAGCCTCTTTCTCTGCCGCCTCTTTCTCTTCCTCAAGCTTTTTGGCCATCTCCTCTCTTATCCGCTCAAGGTCTTTTTCACTCGGCTCTTTCAAAACCTCTATTTTTCTGAACTCAACCCTTTTGAGGGGGTAGATAACCTTGGACTTGCGTGCGATCCTCTTCTGAATGTCCCCGGATATCATGCCTTTTATGAACTCGCTCATGGTATGGGAGCCGGCATAGCTTGCACATTCCTCAAGCATTATCTTCCGTATAGCCCGTTTCTGAGACGACTGGATCCTGTGGTCTGTGACTGCCACCGGTTTAACCCTGAGAACGTAGCCCTCTTTCGTTTTGACGTCAAAAACTCCGTCTATCTTTGATCGCTTACGTCTCACAAGACGCCTCAGATAATCGCTTGTCAGGCTCTGCTCCACAAACTTCGTCCTCGCCGTAAAACCACTCACATCGTACACCTTGAACTTCATCTTTATGTGCATCTTTGAAAAGTCCCCCGTGATGTCACCCACCGTCAGTTCAGCCGTTCTCCCCAGGACCTTTTCAGAGGAGTCTGCGGGGGTCTCTCCGAGCACCACCTCGTTGAACATCTCTGGGGCGAGGAGCTTGTACCACTCCTTCGCCTTCCACTTGTCTTTCATCTTCCTCGCAGCTGCTCTCGCACGGGCACTTTTTCTCGCCAAGGGTGTTCCTCCTTCGTTTATTTATTGTGAGCGTTAACCGGAGCCTACGGAAAGAGGGGTAAAAACTCCCTCTTTATAAGGGTTTTGGATGTGAGAGACGTGTGTGGAACCCGGTTATTATTTCGCTTGTTTGTGGGGGTCATGTCAGTGGTTGTACCAGTCTGCGTATTCTTGGATGTTGTTAAAGCGGGGTCTGTTAAAGCGTGGTCTGTGTCTGTCATATTCCAGTCAGTGTCGTTCTAGTTTGCCGTTTGTCTGAAGGTTTTGTTTTCGTGAGGGTATGAATTGAATTCCCTGGCTTGTCAGGAATTGTTCGAACCTGGAGGGTTTCTTTTTGTTGGAGTAGAATTGTGCTCCTCTGTCTGTGTTCACCTGGCGGATGGTTGCGTGGTAGAGGCTGGCGTGTTCTATGGCCCATTGGAGGGTTTCTGTTGAGTGTTCAGTTGTTGCTTCGGAGAAATTCTCCGCAGGCGAGGATTTTTCTTGATGCGTCGTCGAGCCATATGATGGCATAGAGGCCGTTCTCTGTACGTCTGTGCCAGTCTCCATGGACCAGGGTGCAGGAGTGTTTACGCTCATACCGGCATCGTTTTCTCTTCTTCTGCAGCTTTTTATTTGGTTTACTACGTCCTGTCTCCCGCAGGTAGGCAATCAACTTGTTCTTCGGAACGTTCATACCCCGTCGGCGCAGTTCGTAATAGAGGAGTTTAGAGCCCGGCCGTGTCTTCTCCCAGGCCTCGTCAACCCACCGTTTCTGTTCCTCCGTCAATATGTCTTTGGTCGTCTGTTCCTTTTCAGCCGGGGAATCTCACCACGGTCCAGATATTCTTTTGCCAACTGCTGAATACGCCTCTGGCTCACACCGTAGATACAGGCTGCTTCTCTCGTCTTCACCTTTCCCGATGACACATTCTTCACTATCCGGGCATTCTGGCGGTCGTTCAATTTAACCATACCGCCAAATCCATCACCCACATCTCTTTGGAGACGAAAAAATTTCCAGGTCCTACAACCTAATTATGCGTTAGAAAAATATATATAAAACCTCACCTCCTCCTCTCCTTTGTATAAAAGACAAGACACTTACCAGGCGTAGAGGGTGAGGAGCGGAAATAAATGAACGATATCCAACTGGTGAGAACCTCTTTTTTGAGAGGACCAAACGTCTATGCTCTATTTCCGGTCATGGAAGCCATGGTAGACCTGGGCCCGTGGGAAAACACACCTTCCAGTGCTACTTTCTCTCGCAGACTCGTGGAACTCCTTCCAGAACTGAAAGAACATCACTGCTCAGAGGGCCGCCCGGGAGGTTTTCTAAGGCGCCTGGAGATGGGAACATATCCGGCGCATATAATAGAGCACACATGCCTTGCCCTTCAGACGCGCGCTGGAGCAGAGGTTTACTTTGGAAAGAGCAGACAGAAAAAAGGGTCCCTGTACACTATTGTAGTGGAATACGTTAGCGAGGAACTGGCAAAGATGGCACTCTCCACAGCCATCCAGATAGTGAATGGACTCCTGAAAGATAAACTTGATCTGAAAGAAATAAAAATAGCAGAGGAAGGTATGAAAAAAATCTACCAGAGAGAAAAACTGGGGCCCAGCACACAGGCCATCATTGATGCCGCAAAAAAGAAAAACATACCCTACGCCAGGCTGGACCCAGAGTTGAGCCTTTTCACCCTCGGATGGGGCGTCTACCAGAAGAGGATATGGGCCTCTATCACTTCTGCGACATCTCTTCTCTCATCTGATATAGGAAGAGACAAAGAGATGGCCAAAAGGATTCTCTCTGCAAATGGCATTCCTGTGCCATACGGGGAAACGGCTTGCTCAGAAAACGAGGCACTCGCCATCGCATCCAGGATCATGAGGGGAGGCAAACCTGTGCTCCTCAAACCGGTAAGCGCCCACCACGGAAAGGGGGTTATGGGCAACCTGGTCACAGAGGAAGAAGTGAAAGAGGCATACAGGATAGCAAGCAAATACGGACCAAGGGTTATGGTAGAAGAATACGTCCAGGGAGACGACTACAGGTTTCTGGTCGTGGATGGAAACGTGGTAGCAGTGGCAAAAAGGATACCTGCACACGTAGTGGGCGATGGCTGTTCTACCATAAAAGCCCTAGTGGACAAGGTGAACATGGATCCTCTGAGAGGTGAGGGACATGAAAGCATGTTGACCAGGCTTCGACTGGGAGAAGAAGAATTGAGGTTCCTGAGACAACAGGGAATAGACCCAGAACACGTACCAGACAGGGGAGAAATTATTTTTTTACGCAGCGGAGGCAACCTCAGTACCGGAGGGACAGCGGAAAACGTAACAGACATGGTGCACCCATCAATTAAAGAGACCGTGGAGAGAGCGGCAAAGATTATCGGACTTGACGTCGCAGGAGTGGATGTTATCGCAGAGGACATAACCCTCCCAAAAGACGAGACAAAATGGGCGGTAATTGAGATCAACTCCAGCCCCGGTCTCAGAATGCACCTGAGCCCCACCAAAGGAGAGCCCATCCCGGTGGGAGAGCACATCGTGGACTATTTGTTTCCCGGAGGAAATGGAAGGATACCACTTGTGGCCATCACAGGGACAAACGGGAAGACAACCACGGCCAGAATGGTCAACTGGATTGCCATGAAGGAAGGCTTTACCACGGGTCTGGCGGTTACAGGGGGAATCTGGATAGGTGGAAAAAAAGTGGCTGGCGGGGATACGACCGGGCCGTGGAGTGCAAGGCTGGTGCTCAACGACCCAAATGTGGAATTCGCCGTGGTAGAAACGGCCAGAGGGGGGATACTCAAAAGAGGGCTGGGGTTTGACAGATGTCTGGTAAGTGTTGTCACCAACATAGGAGAAGACCACATAGGAGTGGACGGCATAGAGAGCATAGACGACATCTTCTGGATAAAGTCCGTTCTCGTTGAAGCAACAGAAAAAGAAGGATGGTGCGTGATAAACGCAGGGGACAGATACGCATGCCATCTCGCCGAGAGGGCAAAAGGAAAGCCAATCTTTTTCTCCACAGAAGTCAATGACATCATCTCAGAATCTATTGAAAAAAAGACGCCAGTTTTTCTATATGAGAAAAAAAGGAGAGACACCTGTTTTGTCGCATACATAAACGGGAAACGTGTTGTTCTAGGAGACGAGAGCGAACTGTCATTCTCTGTGGGAGACTGCCGCCCTCTGATTGAAGACGTCCTCGCAGCCCTGGCTGCCTCCTATGCCACGGGCATTCCCCTCCCCAAGCTGTTCCAGAATCTATCTTCATTTAAACTAAACGAAGAAAACAACCCGGGGAGAATGAACCTTTACCACATCAATGGATTCACCGTTCTTTTAGACTACGCCCACAACCCCGAGGCCATCCGGGCAGTAGGATCATATTGTTCCCATCTCAAAGGAAAGAGAAAAATCATAGTGTTCGCAGTACCGGGCGACAGAACAGATGAACTGATAAAACGATGTGGAATGGCAGCAGCGGAATGGTTTGATATCATAGTATGCACCGAAAACAGAGCAATACTCAGAGGGAGAGAGCCTGGGGAGATAGCCCATCTTATAGGTAAAGGGGTAGAGGAGGCAATCAAAACTAAGACAACAAAATACGAGATCATATCTGACATGGACGAAGCTCTCTCTTTTGCGATGACCGTTGCCGAAAAGGGCGACGTGCTGGCATTCGTTGACCTGGATCTCACAAAAAAAGATGTGAAACGGATTTTAAAACACCGCACCTGATACCCAAACCTGGCACCTAAAACTTTTCAGACCACTTTTCAGACCACCTGGCAGCAGACAGGTAATAAATAGAACAGTAGAACAGTTCTAAAAGTCTTCATGAGCCCTAGAAAACCTCTCCGGAATCACAGCCTTTCTCTTATCTAACAAAAAAGTGCATCCATTCCCAAGAATATGGACTCTCAACCCGGAAACCGATATGGGGTCGCTATGTTCTATCTCAGGTATATTAGTGGCATCAATGTCACGTCCGTCCACCACCACCACATTCCTTGTTCCCAAAACCTCAAAGGACGCTTTGTCAAAATCCCACACAACCGCCGTGTCTTCGGCCAGACCTACGCCCAGAATATAGGGATTTTCTGAGACCACATGCACAAGGCGGGGAAAACGGCCACGGGTCAACACATGCGTGTCAATGACTGCTCCCCCAATAAACCCAAATCCCGGACTCAACTCCACTTTTCCCTTTAAGAGAGCTTCATATGATTCTCCATAGGCGATCATGGTCTCCGTTAGAGCAGCAGCACCAGCGCTGGTACCAGCGACCAGGGCCCCCTCTAAAAAACGAGAGAAAATTGCCTCCATCAGGGGGGTGCCTCCCACAATGGATGTAAGCCGCAACTGGTTGCCTCCCGCGAAGAAAAAACCATTCGCTCTCTCAGCAGTTGCAACTATTTTTGGATCGCTCGCTTCTTTCCGCTTCAAAGGAGTTAATACGTCCACATCAATTCCCAGGTTCTGAAACACATAACTATACTTTTTCCCAGAAGATACGGGATTATCACTCGCAGACGGGATAATCACAATTCTTGGACGTCCCTTTCGTTCTGAGTGGCTCTTTTTCAACAGGTCTCCGATACGCACAAAAATCGGTTCCTCAGGAAAAAGGTCAACATTTCCGCCTATTGCTACAACGGGACCTCTCATAACAGTAGTAACTGTCATATCTTCCTTATAAAACTTTCCTCAAAAAGTCCCAAAAGCCCCGGGATGCCGTCCACGCCACAACCCCCCGCCTTCCCACGGACACCTCCCTGGCTCAGAATGCCACGCAACATGCCTTAAATGCTTCATACCTGTATGCCACATACTTTAAAATAAACTAACAATCAGTTTTTATCTCTGTTATGAGGTTTAGGAAGCGAAAATTGGAACGCTCCCGCCCTGCAATCATCTGCCTATCTGGAATAGACTGTTCAGGAAAGACGTCCCTGGCAGAGATGTTACGATATGATCTCTTTTCAGGTAAACGGGTGGGCATAATACACACCCCCATATATCACACAGGACTCCTCTATTTGACACACTCATGAACTTCCTAGACAGAATCGCAATAAAAGGGGATGAACTGGGTGACAGGGCCCTCATCAGGCATTGCTGGTGGTTGGACACGATGTTATATCCTATCGCCAAGATACTGATCAACCGGGATGTGTATATTCTTATCTTGGACCGAAATCCCCTCATAGAGGCCACTGTATATGAGAGATGTACGGCTCCAAAATAGGCTATCGTCTGGTGCCCCGCCTGGCAGGGGTGCCTGCTCCGGATGTCATCATAAAAATAGAGTGCGACGGAAAGACCGCATATCAGAGGATCATGGAGAGGCTGAAGACCCCTGGTTACAGGAAAAAGATGCCTCATCTCCACGAGACGGAAAAACAGCTGGAGGAACTCAACAAGACCTACAACAAGGCAATAAGAGAATACATTTCTTCGCTGGGAAAAAGAGCTCCATCGCTTATAACTATTGATGGCACCAAAGAAATCCAAGAAGTATATAAAGACCTGAGGGCACATCTGAAGGCACACATAGAAATAAAGGCTATTTCTTCACCTGCGGTAGATACAGAAGAAAAGCACGCAAAGGACACACGGGATGCAGATGGGAGACAAAAGGAGAGAAGACAAAAGGAGAACTTACCATGGACCCATTCACCCACTACATGATTGGCTTCGCCATAGGAAAGAAGATGAAGATAGACCGGTTCGGTATGAAATGTATGGTCATATGCAGCCTCCTCCCAGACATAGATGTTTTTTCCCTCTTCCTGGGATATGATTTTGCAACCTCCTTCCATGGGACAGTGACCCACTCATTCCTTTTCGCTCTCCTCACAGCAGGAGTAATGGAAGTAATTTGCTTCGTGAAACGCGGGCAACACCTCTTCCACATAGCTTTCGCAGCCATGTCCCTCCATATCCTACTGGACATACCTCAAACCGCGTTCATGGCCAGCGACCTAAGCCCGTTCTATCCATTCCACCCTTTCTCCCCACAACAGATGTTCCCCGTAGGACAGAATGTTGGAATAGGCGTTGTGCTCACCCTATTTCTCACCGGCCTGTGGATTTTCGTAAAAAACCGGAAAGACGATGAAGGTCCCACAGGGATCTGGAGGAGGAGAAAGCAAAAAATAACCAGATAAAAAACGGTGTGGATTTATCATACGCAGCCTGTCTAACGGCCAGACCAGAAGCCAGATGACGGCCTCGGGCGTTAGTACCCGTGGACTGAACACCTCGGCCGAAGCCTCGGTGCTTACATCCCGGGCCTATCAAACCCATCGTCTATGGGTGCCCTCAGTGGATGCCTCGTTTCAGGGGGTGCTTCGAGCTTAGATGCTTTCAGCTCTTATCACCTGCGGCGTGGCTACCCAGCGATGCCCTCCCGGACAACTGGTAGACTAGAGGCCGCGAGCCCCCGTTCCTCTCGTACTAAGGGGCCCTTCCCCTCAGGCATCCGCGCACTCCCACCGAAAAGCAACACAACTGTCTCACGACGTTGTAAACCCATCTCACGATCCCTTTTAATGGGCGAACAACCCCACCCTTGGCAGCTGCTGCACCGCCAGGATAGGAAGAGACGACATCGAAGTAGCAAGCCTCCAGGTCGATATGAACTCTTGCTGGAGACAACTCAGTTATCCCCGTGGTAACTTTTCTGTTATCACTGGCCCCCATTTATGAGGCACAGTGGTTCGTTAGGCCCTGCTTTCGCATCGTGGATTCTTACTGTTCGAATCCACGTCAAGCCGGCTTTTGCCCTTACACTCAACGGCAGATTTCTGACCTGCCTGAGCCGACCTTTGGGCGCGCTTGTTACCTTTTCGAGCGCGTGGCGCCCCACCCAAACTGCCCACCTATCGGTGTCCCCCCGTAGGGGTAAGTGCTACGACCCCAGAAGGGCGGTGTTTCATCGGCGCCTCCACCCGAGCTGGCGCCCGGGCTTCGACGGCTCCCGCCTACGCTACACATCCAGGACCGTAACACAGCGACAGGCTGCAGTAAAGCTCAACGGGGTCTTCGCTTTCAGGTGGGAGATACTGGACTGTGCGCCAGTTCGTCAGTTTCACCGGCTTCCAGGTGGGGACAGTGGGGCCCTCGTTGGACCTTCATGCAAGCCGCCAATTAAGCGGCAAGGTATTACGCTACCTTAAGAGGGTCATAGTTACCCCCGCCGTTTACCGGTCCTTCGCCCGGTTGTACCCGGGGTTCAGATACCGGCACTGGGCAGGCTTCAGCGGCTATACACATCCTTTCGGACTTGCAGCCACCTATGTTTTTATTAAACAGTCGGAGCCCCCTTGTCACTGCGACCAGCCATCTTCATGACTGGCACCCCTTCTCCCGAAGTTACGGGGCTAATTTGCCGAGTTCCCTCACCTGGATTGCGCCGACACGCCTTGGGCTTCTCACCCAGGGGCACCTGTGTCAGTTCTAGGTACGGTCACGTCATCCGGCCCTGACCTCCTTTTCACGGACACCAGGGCTCAGCCGAGTCAGCATACGCCTTCCCCATCACGCTTTCACCGGGTTCTCACCATTACGGTTCTCCCCCGGCTTATACGCTTGGACGGGTTGGAACCCCCGCTCAGCCTACCCCGATGTGTCAGAGGTCAGGCAAAAGATGACGTGGTGCAGGAATATTAACCTGCTTCCCTTTCGGGTGTGCCGGTTAAGGACACCCTTAGGACCGACTAACCCTCGGCTGACGAACATTGCCGAGGAACCCTTGCCCCTTCGGCGGAGCGGATTCTCACCGCTCTTTGCTGCTACTCCTACCAGGATCCTCGTCCGAACGCGGTCCACTGGACCTCACGGCCCAGCTTCCACCCACGCCCGGCGCCTCCCTACCGGATCGCCTTTCGGCGCCCCGGGGTCTCGGTGGCCGACTTAGCCCCGTTTATTTTCGGGGCCCGCAATCTCGACTGGTGAGCTGTTACGCACTCTTTAAAGGATGGCTGCTTCTAAGCCCACCTCCCAGTTGTCTTAGACCACGGACTCCCTTTCGGTCACACTTAGCCGGCACTTGGGGACCTTAACCCCGGGCTGGGTTCTTTCCCTTTCGGACACCGAGCTTACCCCTGGTGCCCTAGCACCCGGCTTCTACGGCGGCCACAGGTTCGGAGTTCGATAGGATGCCGAGGGCTTTCGCCCCCTAAACACCCAGTCGGTGCTCTACCCCATGGCCTACCTCTGCCGAGGTCTACCTGCGGGTAGTCTCGGGAGGAACCAGCTATCGCCCGCCTAGATTGGCCTTTCACCCCTATGCCCAGGTCATCCGAGCGATTTGCACGTCAGCACCGGTTCGGACCTCCACCCGGGTTTCCCCGGGCTTCATCCTGCCCAGGCATAGATCGACGGGCTTCGGGTCTCCCACCAACGACTCCGGGCGAGCACACCCCGCCCCTCGCCCCACAAGGGGGCTGCGGGCATGTTGGTTTCCCTACGGCTCCGCGGGTATACCGCTTAGCCTCGCCGTTGATCGGAACTCCCTGGCCCAATTTTCGAATCGGACGACACGACGCTGCATTGCGCTTTCACGCCGTGTCAGGTTGTAACCACCTGGTTTCAGGCTCTTTTCACCCCCCGCCAGGGGTGCTTTTCAGCTTTCGCTCACGCTACTAGTGCGCTATCGGTCTCGGGACGTATTTAGGGTTGGAAGTAAATGCCTCCCACATTCACGCGCGATATCCAACGCACGCTACTCGGGAACACCCGGACTCCTCTTTTCATCCTTCCCCTACGGGGCTGTCACCCTCTATGGCGCCACGTTCCAGTGGACTTCGGGTCGGATGACGAAGAGGTACCGGGGTCCAAAACCCCACATCTCCCCCATGTTTCCACGGGGGATTCGGTTTGCCCTCTGCCGCTTTCAGTCGCCCTTACTCACGGCATCCCTGTTGGTTTCTTTTCCTCCGGGTACTAAGATGTTTCAATTCCCCGGGTTCCCCGTCCCAGAGGGACTGCTCCACGAGGGAGCGGGAGGTCCCATTCGGCGATCGGCGGATCAAAGGATCCTTGCGCCTCCCCGCCGCATATCGCAGCTTGGCACGACCTTCATCGGCGCCCGAGCCGAGCCATCCCCCAGGTGGCGTAGCAGCCGTCGGGCTCTGGCCTGGCACACGTTCAGGCTGCGTATGACTGGCAATCATCGACCAACTCGCAGCGGGTTGCTGCTAAACCGCAGGTCTATGCCCTTCCCCGACGAGCCACACCACCTCGCCGGGTGCACGTCCAACAGGCTAACTTTATACAGGGCTTAGACCCATCAGACCATTTTTCTATATACCCGGGGGTCTTATATAACTTTTGTTTCTCCGGCCCAACCGGGTATTTGCCCCCTAAAAAAGAACCGGTATATAACGGTAACGGTGGTAGAGTTTTTTAGTGAGAAAACCATGTCGTTGCATGAGACGAGAGGACAGAGAAAAAAACCTGAGTAACCGTTTCAACTGCACACCGAGGGATAGGGCGGTTTTTGAGGCGGGGATAAAGCTGGCGACGATATACCACCAGTACATTGGCACGCCAGTTTCTATGAAAAACGTTGCTTCTCTGGAGAAGGCGATAAGGGAGGCGACGCTCGTCCAGCCGTATGTCAAGGACGCGGAGGTGCGTATAAAGAGGGAGTCGCTCGGGACCAAAAGCGACGAGTATGACTATTCCTCGCTTTCTCCCGAAATGCTCTCTGTGAGGGTTGTTGTTGAGTACGGTGGATACGAGGTGGAGGCAAAAATGGAATACCTGGCTGAAGAGGGATACCCGTTGATGTACGTATCCCGTATATCCGGGGAGAGGATGTAAAGCAGAGAGAGCTACGATAAGTTAAAGTATTCATACCACATTTACCCCGTGGCATAAGACAGGTGTGTGGTGATTTGATGCCTCTCATTCCAAAGATAGGTCTCACAGGGAAGCCAGGGGTGGGAAAAACAGAGACCCTGCTGAAAATCGTTGACATGCTCAGAGAAGAGGGATACACTGTGGGAGGCATGGTCACCCGCTCAATATTTGAAGGTGGAGAAAGGGTCGGGTTCACTGTGGAAGACGTCGCCACAGGAGACAGCAGGGTTTTCGCCCATGAAAACATATCCTCACGCCACCGTGTCGGGAAGTACGGTGTGGACCTGAAGGCACTGGAAGATGTGGGGGTAAAGGCGATTAAACGGGCGCTGGAGGAGAGCGACATAGTGGTCATAGACGAGATAGGGCGCATGGAGGTGGAGAGCCCCCTGTTTGTGGAAGTTGTCAAAGAGGCGCTGGACTCTGAAAAACCCGTCATAATAACCCTTCACAAGAAATCCCGCAACCCCCTGCTCCAGGACATAAGGCGGAGGGATGATGTGAGGATACTGGAGGTCAGCCTCCTGAACAAAAGCCTGCTTGCCTATAAGGTCATAGATATAATAAAGGGAAAAGAGGTTATACTGGGAGGGGGCATGTGAGAGGGGACTGGACGGAAAAAGACCTCCGCCGCAGATCCCTGCAAAACAATATAGAGAAGACAGATGAGAAAAGCGTTTTTGAAAAAATAAACTTTGAAAGAACAACCTCTTTGGAGGACTTGACCGAGGCGGGAACCAGGATATACTGCACGGGAAAAAGCGGGAGCATACGTGGACCAGGAAAAAAAGGGGGAGTGTTTTATAATCCGGCCATGTCTCTCAATAGAGACATAACCCTCCTGGCCTTTCTGGTTTTTCTGGAAGAAAAACCCGCCCAGACCTCTTTTCTGGACGGTATGTGCGCCACGGGCGTCCGTGGGATACGTATAATACACACGCTGAGAGAAAAGCCGCTGGATACGCTGAAGATGGGACAAAGGGTAACAGTGCATTTCAACGATGTGGACCCCCTGGCGACAGGACTGGCTACCCTCAACGTAGAAAAAAACGTGGCAGAACACAGTACAGGCGGTGATTCCGACGGTGGGATACTGGAAATCACGTGGGAGATAACGACGAGACGGGTCCAGTCCCTTTTGTGGGAGAAAAAGTTTGACTTCGTTGATATTGACCCTTTTGGAACAGCGGTATCATACATTGAAAGCGCCCTTGAGGGGACCACACACGGAGGCATAGCGGCTTTCACCACCACAGATGTGGCCGTCCTGGCCGGCACGTATCCTCAGACATGTATGCGGAGGTACCATGCCCGGCCTCTCAAAAACCACTTCGCCCACGAAACCGGGCTCAGGATATTTCTGGGTCACATTGTTCTCAAGGGCGCGGAGAGAGACATTGGAATATCTCCTCTCCTGGCATATTACCACGACCACTATTTCAGGGTCTATCTCAGAGTGGAAAAAAGCCGCTCAAAAGCCAGAAAAGCCGTGGAAAATCTCGGACTGGGTGTTGAGACACATCTCCTGGCCAGAGCCATCCGAACAGGAGCAGATTTCCTTGACATCCTCTACCGAGCAGAGGGAGCAAACGCGGAAGAGGAAAAAAGAGTTTTTGGGCCGCTTTACACCGGACCACTCGCCGCCAGCCCTTTCATCAAAAAGATGCTGTCAAAAGCAGAAAAGCACTCCTCTCACCTCGCCAGACCCGGCCAAACAAAAAAACTCCTCACTCTAATAGCAGAAGAAACCGATATGCCGCCATTTTTCTATGACACCAACGTTCTCGCGTCCATTCTCAAAATACCGCCACCGCCCCTCCAGGCGATTCTGTCCACGCTGACAAAAAAGGGTTACTCTGCCACAAAAACCCATTTCTCACCCAAGGGGTTCAAAACCGACGCCCCGGAAAACGTGGTGGAAGAAATTTGCTTGCGGAATTTCAACCACGTTCCGGATTGAAGTCCCTGGCCGGGCATGGTCCCCTGAGACACTCCCTGCAACCGACACAGCGCTCCGGATCAACCCACGCCCTCTTTTCCACGATCTTTATCGCCCCAGAAGAACAGCGGCCGATGCAAACTCCACACCCAATGCAGTTGCTGGCCTGCTCAATCACGCCTATGACGTCTCCGGTTTCCCGTTCCAGGTCCCCCCCTTGTTCCAAGTCCCCGCCAGATCCGCTGATATTTTTTACCACCACGCCATCTGACCAGACATATACATCAAATCCGGTTCGGGTGCGCAATCGCACCTCCCACTGGCTGACACCTCTTTTTTCTCCCCCGTTTCCACCCCCCGCCTTTTCTCTCCCTCTTTTTTCGCCGACCACGACGCCGATTATGGGAGCAAAGGACAAGAAATTTTCCAATCTGACAGGGTATGAGAACAAGAGTTCAACGGAGTCACCCGCTCTCTTTTTTTCTTCAAACCATATGCCCACGCCCCTAGGAAAACCAAACAGGGCGTCCACTCTTTCTTCGTCGGGGAAAACAGAAGAAAAACTCTTCTCCCGCACCCAGCCGGGCTTTTTTTTCCACCTCCACAGTCCCATGGAAACCCATTCCTCCGGTAACCCCCTCCTTTTAGCATATTCCCTGAGATATCTCTCCCAGCGAGACCAGCCGTCTCTGAACCGCTCCTTTATCAAAACCGAGTCACCCATATCCGCGGACGGGCAGAGGAAACACCCGACCCTTGACAGGCCGTGTTCATACCACCAGTTGTAAGGCGCTTTTTTGCTGAAAATGTACAACCATACAGCGAGAGCGCTCCAGTTCTGGATTGGCGAGACACCCACCTGTCCGGGAACCCAGGGGTTTTCCCAAACTCCCCCCTTCTCTGCCCGTGTGTCTGACTCAAAACCTCTCTGGCCTATGATAGATACCACCCCACCAGGAAACCTTTCCTTTATGTACATGGTTGTGGGTCCGAGCTTGCAAGCCTTGCAGCACCACCTGTAGTCCTTCGCCGGCGGACCGAAAACCCCAAGTCCTCTCCAGAAAGCGTCCCCGGCGTTCACAACGTCCATCTCAAGCCCATATTTTTCAACGACCTCTCTCACGTTTTCCACGGTCTCAGGGAGTTCCAGGCCCGTATCAAGGAACATCACCCTGGGCCGCAGACCCGCCTCAAGGGCCACGAGCAGCGCAGCCAGGCTGTCCTTTCCGCCGCTGAGAGATGCTATCACCGGCAGGTTTTTTTCTTCCAAAACAGACCTCAACAACCCTACCCCCCTCTCCTCAAGGTTTCCCAGAGCAGCCCTGTTGGCCTCAACCACTGTTTCCCATGAGGTGTCCCTCAGGCGTATCCCACCAACCCCCGGGGCCGTGGTATCCCCACTGTTTTCAGTGTGCCAGCGGACCTTTACCGCCATGCCCCGGCCACCTACCATTTCCACACCCCGTATCCTGGCAGTTCCACCGCCCACCAGGTTCCCGGCTTCGTCAACGACTATTACCTCGTCTCCCTCCGCCACGTTCTTCGCCTCAACAACCCCCGGGGCCATAAGGTTGCTCCCGCTCATTATTGACGGCACCGCTCCACGGTCACAGACCACGACGCCCCGGACCGCTTTTTCCAGAATCCTGCGGGCGCCCTCTTTTCTCAGAACTATCTTCCAACAACCCCTGCCACCGCAACCCTTGCCACCGTCGTGAGATATATCAAATACGAGTTCTCCCAGCACAACACCGTCCTGGATTATCTCCTCGTCCCTGTCAACAGCCGGCACACGGTTCAGGAGAAAAACGGCTTTTTCTCTTAGAAAAAGATCTCCACAGCCCTCTCCGAACTGTCTGTCAACAGTGTTGATTATAAGAGAGCGGTCAAAAGGGAAGCCTGGTCTGACATCTCCCGGCGGAGTCACTGATATAGTCGCCGCTGCGGAGCCACACCTATCACACCGGCTCCACAGAAGGGGCACGTCGCACTCCGGACACCACCGGATGCCGTATTTCCAGAAACGGCTTTTGTGCCTGTGTCCACGCTTTTTTTTCCGGGCCATCGTCATCGTTTGGACAGAGAATGTATAAAAATGTTTATCCGATGTTTATCCGAGTTTTATGGCCTTTTTCTTTTTTGGCTCTCCGCCCGAGATCGGTTTCCCGCAAACAGGACACTTTTTGGCCCTGTTAGCGCACGGCTCGTGGAAGGTGGCGCCACAGGAGCATTTTATCATTATCATGCCCTCTTTTATTTTGCCGTTGCAGACCTTACACCTGTACACCGCATCGGCTTTTATGCGCTCAAAGGTCTTTTCACTGGTTTCCTCGGGCACCTCTGCTTTTTCCGCTGTGGGCGGCACTGGCTGGGGGGCGGCTGGCTGGGGGGTGGTGGGC
>Ga0190313_1000032_pt1 | contig 107599 bp, 112 predicted proteins | sample 4870071011_MG_FD_169989 | JGI IMG/M metagenome (GOLD analysis project Ga0190313, IMG submission 169989) | Hydrothermal vent sediment bacterial communities from Southern Trench, Guaymas Basin, Mexico - 4870-07-10-11_MG | ecosystem: Environmental > Aquatic > Marine > Hydrothermal vents >...
GCCCTTAAATTACTTAAGGAACTTGGATTAGAATACAGGAAGATCAATTTAAGGAAGTGCCTTAGTATATTAAAAAAATTCGATAGTAACGCTTACTGGAGTCTACTTCGATAAAATTAATTTAAAATTAATTTAAAGAGATATAGTAATTTACTTAAATCTCCGTAAATAGTTACATCGGCTGCCTCGGCTACCTTAATGTCTTTCGGCGAAAAGGCTACGCTTAAACCTACCTCCTTAAACATGGGTATATCCACTTCACTATCACCTACAGCTATGCATTCCTTTCCAGTTAAGTTATATTCGTTAAGTAACTTTTTAAGTACTAATCCCTTGTTATCTGCTCTTACCTTAACTACTACGTCCCCGCTAACTTTTCCATTTTTATCAAAAATTAAATCATTCGATAACTCCCTATCGAGCCCTAATACATCCTTTATCCTTCTCGTAATTAGACTTAAACCGGCACTTAAAGCTACTACTATTAAGCCCTTAGCCTTCAGGAAGGAAATTAGGTCCCTAGCCCCTCTCCTTAACGGGATGTTATTCACTATTGAGATTAAGACCTCCTTGGGAATTCCACGCCATAAAGCTACGTCCCTTTTAGCCCACTCCTCGTAACTTATTAAACCATTGTAATAAGCCTTTGCGTTAACTTCTGCCTGCTTTAACGTCCCTAGTTTACGGTGAAGATATCTCCAAATGCTTTCAACCTCGGTAAGTACGCCGTCTACGTCGAAAACTACCAATTTGAACTTCATTTTCCGTCCCTTAAAGCTATATAAAGCCTAAGCACTAGAGCCTGTAATTTAGCTCTCCTAAACTCCTTAGAGAAGTTAACGCCCTTATCCCTTAATTCCCTTAAACGTTGAGTTAACTCCTTAGGTTTTAATCCCATTCTCTTAGCTACTTCGGAGAAGTTATTAACTTCTGATATAACCTTTACTAATTTAACTTCCTCCTCATCTAACTCCTGAACTCCTAGTACCCTTAAGATCGTTATTAGTAGTTCCTCGGCTACCCCAACTAGTAAATCCTTAAGTTCCTCTATCGTAAAAAGGAAATATTCAGGTAAACGTATCACCTTCACTTTTAAAGAGGTAGCTAAAGCTTGTGCTGCTTCATCGTAAAATCCCTTACAAACGATCAAGGGGTTTAAGTTAATTACCCTAGCGTTAGCGTAAGCCTGCCTTATATCGGTTACCGAAATTCTACCAGCCTTTACCTCTACTGCGTATTTTAAGCCATCGCTTCCCCTGACTATAGCGTCTACCTCAGCTACCTTAACTCCGTTTAGAGTTATTGGTTTCCTATGTTCCAATACCTCGAAACCTAATTCCCTTAACGCTATAAGTGCTAACTCCTCAGCGCTTAGTCCTTTCTTACCCATTTCCTTCCCTTGTAATCCCTATTATGAATTTAACGCCATCTATTACCCATTTCCTGACCTCCTCACCAACTACAGCTTCAGCCGACTTTACTAACTCAATAGTTTTTGCTCTGGTCTCCTCAGCTACGTAATCCTTAAAGGGGGCTAATAACCTAATTTTCTCCTCTGCTGGTGTATAGATCCTCACGTAAATGTATGCATCTACCGGTAAGTCCATACACTTCCTCATGTACTGTATTCGTCTAATTACATCCTTAGCTAACCCTTCTCCCCTCTCCCTAGCTCCTATTCTAACGCTTAAGAGGAGTAAAGCCCTCTTTCCCAAACCTAAGACGTAATTTTCCTTAACCCTTAGCTTCACTGATATCTCGTTCCTAGTTAAGTTTACTTCCGTACCCCCTATTCTTCTCTTTACTTCCTCTCCCCTAATTAATTTTAATACCTCACTTAGCTGAAGGGATTTAACTAACTTACCTTCTAGCTCCTTTAGTTTACCTTCCTTAGCTTTTATTTCGATCGTCAAGTATTTACCTGAACCTAATAAATTAGTGAACTCTAATCCCTTAACGTTCACCTGGGATAGGAAGACCTCCTTAAAACGGTTAATTGCCCTAATTAGTGAGTTGTCATCGGTAATTATTACCGCTTTAGGTAAGGGTTGCCTAATCTTAATTCCTGCTTTCATCCTAACCGAGTAAGCTAATTCCACTAACTCCCTTACGGCCTCCATATCTTCCTCTAGCTCCTTATTTATGAATTCACGTTCTATCTCAGGCCAGGGCATTAAATGTATGCTTTCGTACCTCCCGTTATAAACCGGTTTAATTACTTCTATGAACATTTTCTCTGCCGTAAACGGTATGATGGGGGCTACTAGCCTAAGGAATTTCTCGAGCACTCGGTATAGTACTATGTATGCCGTTATCTTACTAGGATCCTCCTCCTCTACCCATACTCTTCTCCTTATGAGCTTGATGTACCAATGACTTATATCGTTTATTATAAACTCTCTAAGTTTCCTAACGGCCAAATGTATTAGGTATTTATCCATTAAGTTAGTAACTTCGTAAGTTAAGCTCTCTACCTTTGAGAGAATCCAAAGATCCTCCTGTCTTAAATGTCCCTTTAACTTACTTATATCCCATTTACATGGATCGAACCTATCTAAGTTCATGTAAGTGCTGGCAAATACGTAAACGTTCCAAATGATATTAAGATCATTAAAAGCCTGTTTAACTCCTTCCCAAGAGAACCTTAGATCTTCCCAAGGTATATTCTGTAAGAGGTACAATCTCAGTACGTCTCTAGAACCTCTCTCAAACTTTAACACATCGGCGGGTGATATGAAGTTCCCTAGGGATTTATGCATGGGCCTACCTTTCTCGTCTAAGGTAAATCCATGCATTAAAACGGTCCTATAGGGAGCCTTGCCGAAGCCTAATACCCCTACCTTGAGTAAAGAGAAGAACCAACCCGCTATTTGATCGTGACCTTCAACTATGAAATCGACAGGCCATAACTTCTCAAACTCCTCCTTCTTAAAGGGATAACCTAGGGAAGCGTAAAACGCTATACCGGAGTCAAACCATACATCCAATACGTCCTCTACCCTCTTCATAACGTTACCGCATTTCTCGCATTTGAGTTTTACCTCATCTATCCAAGGTCTATGTAAGTCCCTCAACTCTAATTTTCTTCCAATTAGGGCCTCTAACTCCTTCGTAGAACCTACTACCTTTACGTTACCGCATCTAGCGCAAACCCATATAGGCAGAGGAGTACCCCAATACCTTTGTCTAGAAATTATCCAGTCCCTTAACCCTTCTAGCCAGTTCTTGAACCTATGTAATCCAGCCCAAGGAGGTATCCAATTTACTTTACTAGCTTCCTTTAGAATCCTATCCTTTAACTTGGTTACCCTTATTATCCACTGTTCGGTAGCCCTAAGTATTAAAGGGGTTTTACACCTCCAACAAACGGGATAACGATGTCTGATAATATCCCTATGTAGGAGTAACCCTTTTCTCTCTAGATCCCTTATTATTACTTCATTGGCCTCCCTTACATAAAGCCCCTTATATTTTCCGCCTTCTTCCGTGAAAACCCCTCTTGAATCTACCGGCATAAGTACTGGCAATTTATATTTCATCGCTACTTCGAAATCTTCCTCTCCATGTCCTGGGGCCATATGTACACAACCGGTACCCTCTAGAAGGTTCACATACTCCTCACTAAGTACTACCCTATGGGCGTTTTTCAACTTGGATTGGATAGGTACTTCTTCCAGTAAGGGAGGCACATATTTTAGCCCTTCTAATTCCCTACCCTTTACTACCTTTAGTACTTCGTACCTATTGCCTAACTCTCTAAATACCTCCTTTAACCTTCCCTTAGCTACGATTAGTACTTCCCCCTTATATTTTACAAAGGCGTAATCGAAGTCGGGGTGTACCATAACGGAAACGTTAGCAGGTAATGTCCAAGGCGTCGTAGTCCATATCAGTATGTAAGTACCCTTTTGTTCGACTAGAGGGAACTTTACATATATTGAAGGATCTTCTAATACCCTATATTCCGTTACCTCGTAATCAGCCAGTACAGTTTCACACCTTGGACACCAATGGACTACTTTAAGGCCTCTCTCTAATAAGCCCTCTTCCCATACTTTCTTTATTAGCCACCAGGCCGACTCTATGTACCCCCTATCCAAAGTCAAGTAGGGGTGCCTCCAGTCCATCGAAACTCCTAAGTTCTCGAAGTGCTCACTCATCCTGCTTAGGTTCGTTAACGCTAATTCCTTACATCGCTCTACGAACTTCCCTATTCCATACTCCTCTATGTCCCTCTTCGATTTAAAACCCAAGAGCTTTTCCACGGCTACTTCTATGGGTAATCCGTGGCAATCGTAACCCGGTCTGTCGGTTACTTTAAAACCTCTACTTCTCCTGTACCTTATTATGACGTCCTTTATAACTTTATTCCAAATAGTGCCTATGTGTGGGGTCTCGGAGGAAGGATAGGGTGGACCATCTAGGAAATAAAATTTAGCTTTCCTAGGTCTCTCTCTAAGCTGTTCGTAAATTCCCTCCTTTCTCCAGAATTCTAAGATTTCCTCCTCGTACCTTTTAGGTTCGAATTTCCTATTTAACTTACCTACTACACCCATAACTACCCACCTATGTAGACATAAACTAGGAAGGGATAGGTTAATGACGAGTAATGAGGTTTATACAGTACTGAGGATAATACCCTTCCCCTCTTAACTCACTTAAAGCTATCGGCCTAAGTAAATTTCTCCTATATAAACTTTTTCATGTAATAATAGTTTGTCTAAGGGAGAGGGGATATGAGTCCCAGTTGTCAAATACTTGCATTATTATAAGTGGGTAAGGTTAATATAAAGGCACGCGATGAAGTAGAATGTGGTAATGTACGTAGTTGCCGTGAGCGACGTTCATTCTCCTAGGTATTTCGATCTCTTCGAAAGGGCTCTCTCGAAGGTAAAGTGGAGCGAAGTAAGTCTAATGATCTTAGCTGGGGATATGATCTTAAAGGGAAGGATCAAGGAGTACGATAGGGTAATTAAAGCCATCCGGAGGTACTACGATGGCAAGATAATAGGAGTATTCGGTAATGAGGAATACGAAAAATTAGAACCTACATTGATAGAGGAGTATGGAGGGGAAATATTATGGCTTAATGACGAGGATACGTACGTTAAGTTAGATACCGGTAAAGTAGCTATTTACGGTACTAGAGGGATCTTGGACATACCTACTCCTTGGCAACGTAAGCATGTACCGGATATAACTCATAAGTATCTTAGTAGGCTAGATAACTTAGCTAAATGGTTAAAGAAAGATTCTGGAGGGAGTTTGAGTTTAATGGTATCCCATTACGCGGTAACTTACAAGACCATGGTAGGGGAAAGGGAACGCATATGGCCTATGTTAGGCTCTAAACGGGTAGAGAGATTAATAGCGCACTCAAGTTTAGATGTAGCTATTCATGGGCACGTACATAAATCTAAGGTACTGGAGGCATCCTTAGGGAATACCAAAGTTTACAATGTAGCCTTAATAGCTAGGGGCGAATTAACGAAGATAACCCTTAGCACGCGTAAAGGTTTACTTGAATACCTCTAGCCTACCTTAACTTACGGTCATAAAATTTAAAAACCTATTAGAAAAGTTTAAAAGCGAAGAATAAATAGTAAGGTTACCAAGGTAGGGAGGAAGTAGGATATGGGGAGCCCCCAAGGAGATCTACCGTTAAAACTTCTCACTAAATCGATAAACAGTAATGTATTAGTTAAACTTAAAGACGGTAGTGAATTCATGGGGTTATTGGAGAGATGCGATCCTACCATGAATTTAGTCTTAACTAATGCCGTGGAAGTAGATGAGGATAAAGGAGATCCTATAACCAATCTGGGTAAAGTTTTCATTAGGGGGAGCAACATACTGTTCATAGCGATAGCATATGATAAACTGTCTACATGAATGACAGTAATATTTAAAATAAATATATGCAAAAAATTAATAACTAGCTTAGTTTACTAATGATCGGAGGCTAAATGAAGGAAGTATTTAACTTGATAGTAGAGAAATTAGAGCAGAAGCCTATAGAGGAACGCGAGGTAGAACTAGTCGAGAGGAAGGGTTTAGGGCACCCTGATTACATCGCTGATTCTATAGCTGAAGCTGTAAGTAGGGAGCTTTGCATAGAGTATGAGAGAAGGTTCGGCAGGATTTTACACCATAATCTAGATAAGGTATTAGTAGTGGGGGGGCGTTCTTGGAGGAGGTTCGGAGCTGGGGAGGTGCTTCAACCTATATACATCTTAGTGGCCGGTAGGGCTACTTCCCAGGTGAGGGTAAATGGTAAGGACGTAGAAATGCCCTTAGGCCCGATAGTACTTAGAGCGGTAAGGAATTGGATTAAACGCAACTTTAGATTTCTCGATCCAGATAAGCACGTTATAGTGGACTATAAGATCGGTAGAGGTTCAGTAGATTTAATTACCGTATTCGATAAGGGAGGGGGTGTTCCCTTAGCTAACGATACTTCCTTAGGCGTAGCTTTCGCCCCATTAAGCGAAACAGAACGATTAGTACTCGAGACGGAAAAATTACTCAATTCTAGGGAATTTAAGAAAGAGCTACCTCAGGTAGGGGAGGACGTAAAAGTTATGGGTTTAAGGGTAGGTAATAGGATAAAGCTCACCATAGCAGCAGCTATAATAGCACCCTTAACCAAGAACCTAGGAGAGTACATAGGGATTAAGGAGGAGATCAAGGAAAGGATTTTAGATCTGGCATCCAAACTGACCGAGAGGGAGGTAGAGGTAGAGGTAAATACCGCAGATGATCTAAATGATCGGGAGGGTAAAGGGGTTTACTTAGTAGTTACTGGTACTTCGGCGGAGAATGGTGACGATGGGATGACGGGTAGGGGTAATAGAGCTAATGGGCTAATAACGCCCCTAAGGCCTATGAGCTTGGAGGCTACCGCAGGTAAGAACCCCGTTAATCATGTAGGCAAGATATATAACGTCATTGCCTCTAAAATAGCTTCTAGAATAGCCGAGGAGATTGAGGGAGTTAGGGAGGTATACGTTAAGATGCTAAGCCAAATAGGTAAGCCCATAGATGAGCCTACTATGGTCTCGGTATCGATATTACCTGAAGGAAGTACATCCTTTAACGATATTCGCTACGAATGTGAAGTCATAGTTAAGGACGAGCTGAGGAGTATAACTAACATTACTAGGAGCATACTAGCATCAGAGGTATCACTATTTTAACTTATAAAAAGTGGTTTATTACTTAGCCGTTTAAGGAATTCGCTTTCCCGGAAATACTTACGTAATACCCTACCCTCCCTTATCTCTACTCCTTCTCTACTTAATATCTTCATTTTTAAATATCGGTACTTACTTGAGCCTAGATAACCTCCTATAGAGCCATCGCTCCTCACTACTCTATGGCAAGGATAGATTAAGGGGAAGGGATTTAAGCTTAATATAATCCCGGCGACTCTAGCGTTAGGTAATGAGAAGGCCCTCGCAATGCATTTATAAGAGACTACCTCCCCCTTACCTATCTTCTTAAGCGAAGTTAGTATACTAACGTAATCCCTCTTTAACCATAAGAACTTAACTTTTACGTCTACCTTTACGTCTTTACCCTTATACAGTTCAAAAATGCTTGAGGCTATATCCCTCCCTCTTTCAGTAACTTCTCTATTTACTAGCTTGCTACGATTTAATTTAAGGGATGTGAAGCGTCTTACTTCCTGCTCCGAAGGGAGAGGTACTGTATTAGACACTAGGTAACCTTCACTATCGAATACCAATGCTAGCGAAAGCCTACCTAATTTTACTACCTCTAGGAATAATTTAAGAGGGGGCAACTTACTTTTACCTTATATAGACTTATTAACCTCCCTTTATAACCATTAACTAAAAGTTCTAGAGGGAGGAATTTGGAAAAGAAGTTATCTAAGTTAATAGAAGATATAAGAACCGGTAAGATCTATAGTTCTACGGACGTAGTCATTAGTTCTTTAAGGGTGTTAGAAGGTTTAGCTAAATCTACTAATAATTTAAGTGAATTAATCGACCTATACCATAAATACCTGCCCGTACTTATCAAGGCTAGACCCGCCTCGGCCATGTTAGCTAACTCAGTAAGGGAGTTACTAACGTCCATAGTAAGTGCATTAGAGCGAGGGTTAAGCTTTAAGGAATTACTAGAGGAATTATCAAAGAAGAGAACGGAAATAGAAAGGAGAATTAATGAAGCCATAAATTCGGCTGCACTTATAGCTTCAAGGAGAATTCAGGAAGGAGACGTTATACTCACTAATTCTTATAGCAGAAGCGTCCTAAGGGCTTTAAAGGTAACTAAGGATAGAGGCGCTAACTTCTCAGTTTATGTAACGGAATCTAGGCCTGGTTCGGAGGGCTTGCTAACAGCCTCTAGGTTAAGTTCGTTAGGGATACCCGTTACGCTTTTTGTGGATTCAGCGGTTAGGTATTTCATGAAGGACGTAGATAAAGTCCTTATAAGTTGCGAGGCAGTAGCCGCTAATGGGGCAGTAGTCAATAAGATAGGTACTTCTCTTATAGCTCTTTCAGCTCACGAGGCTAGGGTAAGAGTATTCGTAATAGGTATAACGTATAAATTCAATCCGGAAACAATCTTTGGGGAATTGATAGAAATAGCAGAGGAAGAGCCTCAGGCTACTCTCTCTTACGATGTAAAGGAAGGCATTAAATCCCTTTCTCCACTTTTCGATGTAACTCCTCCCGAATATATCGACGCTATTATTACCGAAAGAGGCATAATAGCACCTCAAGCCGTAACTACCGTCTTAAGGGAGATATATGGTTGGCCCTTTAAATTAGAGGGCATTGAAGGTCTCCTTGAGAAGTTAGAGAACTACTCGGGTAGACGAGAATGAAGTTACCTGCTGAAGTAGTTAAGGTATTTGAAGGCATAAAATCTATGAGAATTAGAGGAGCTGGCAGGATAGCGAGAGCTGCCGCTAGAGCGCTTGAAGTAGCGGCTAAAGGATATGAAGGATCCGAGGAGGGATTATTAGATTATTTAGTTTACGTTGCTAACTACCTTAAGTCGAGTAGGCCTACGGCAGTTTCCTTACCTAACGCCCTAAATTACGTGCTCTCGAGGGTTAAAGCGGCTAAGGATAGAGGGATAATGCCTCTTAAGGAAGTAGCCCTAAAAGCCGCTAGGGAGTTCATTAACTACTCATTAAGGGCCGTCGAGATTATAGGGGAAATAGGAGCGAAAAGGGTAAAGGATGGAGATGTAATTCTAACCCATTGTAATAGCTCTGCAGCCCTATCTATAATAATTAAAGCTTGGAGAGAAGGTAAGGAGGTAAAGGTTTACGCAACGGAAACTAGACCTAAGTTTCAAGGGTACCTAACCTTTAAAACTTTATCCTCTAAAGGTATACCGGCCAGATTAATACCCGACTCAGCGGTTAGGTATTTCATGAAGGACGTAGATAAGGTAATTCTAGGGGCGGACGCAGTAGCCGCTAATGGGGCAGTAGTCAATAAGATAGGTACTTCTCTTATAGCTCTTTCAGCTCACGAAGCTAGGGTAAGAGTATTTATCGCGGCTGAAACCTATAAGTTCAGTCCCTTTACGTTATTTGGTGAATTAGTAACCATAGAGGAGAGAGATCCGAGAGAAGTGGTAAATAGTGATTACCTCCTAGCAAACCCTGGAATAAAGGTACGTAATCCTGCTTTCGATGTAACTCCTCCCGAATATATCGACGCTATTATTACCGAAAGAGGCATAATAGCACCTCAAGCGGCCTCACTGGTCCTTATGGAAGAATATGGTAGGGCTATAGGGGGATGTTTAATAAAGGTTACTGTAGATATGGAAGACGAGGGGCTCTAAGCTCCTTAAGGCTTAAGTAGATGCTAAGTTCTAAAAATATTGTCTAAGGATCCTTCGCTCTCTAATGCTCTTATCCAATCTACTTTACCCGGCTTAAAGGACTCAGGGTTTGAAAGCGCCTTTAAGAGCAGGGAAACCCCGGAACTTACGTCCCTATCGGTTACGTCTACTTCTATAACCTTTTCCTTACTGAACCTTTCTAGTGCTTTAATTAATACGTAGTCCAATACCTCTGCCTCTACGTTTTCCCTAACCTTAACTTCCGGATAACCCCTATTCCTTAACCTCCTCATGAGTTCTAAGGGATGAAGCCTCAACACTATCACTAAGTCTATGCACTCCCTTGGTACGGCCTCTATTAAGTGTCCCACTACTAAAATATCCTCCTTAGCACATATCCTCTTCCTTAAAGTCTCCCTTAGCCCCTCTATATCTACAATGTTACTCTCCCTTAGTGCATCGTAGCTAATAATTAATTCCTCTTCGAAAGCTACGGTCGAGAGCTCAAGTACCTCTATTTTTAATTTATTAGCTAAGGCTTTAGCTAAGGTACTTTTCCCCACACCTGGAGTACCGGTTATAAGGATCCTCAATATATTCCCCAATCTCTTAAGGATATACCCTCCTAATGGTCCTAGGAAATGGTATCGAATCCACTATGTTATTTAAGCCGCATATCCACATGACTAATCTATCAACCCCTAAGCCGAACCCTGCGTGAGGAACGCTACCGTACCTTCTTAAATCTATGTACCATTCGTAATCGGAGGGATTTAAATTGAAACGTCTAATTTTCTCTACTAGTTCACTTACATCGCTTATCCTTTCCCCTCCCCCCATTATCTCCCCATAACCCTCCGGTGCTAATAAATCGGCTGAAAGCGTTACTTCAGGTCTTCTTGGATCGTTCTTATGGTAGAAGGCTTTGCACTTCTCAGGGAAACCATAAATAAATACCGGCTTCTCGTACTCCTTAGTTAATTCCCTTTCTTCATCGGCTCCGAAATCCTCTCCCCACTCTATTTTAAATCCTCTCTCTCTTAATATGTAAATAGCTTCGTCGTAGGATAGCCTATAAAATGGTGGTTTAACATTCTCTAATGCGTTAAGATTCCTACCTAATGTCCTTAACTCCTCAGATCTATTCTCTATAACTTTTTCAATTACATAACATATGAGTTCCTCCTCTATTTTCAAAATATCCTCTAAATGGGCCCAAGCCACTTCCGCCTCGGCGTGCCAAAACTCCGTTAGATGCCTTCTAGTTCTAGATTTCTCAGCCCTGAAGGAAGGAGCTATAGTGTATACTTTTTCTAAAGAATAAATAAGGGCCTCTAAGTAGAACTGGGACGACTGAGTTAAATACACGGTTCTCTCGCCTAAGTACTTAACGGGGAAGAGAGTAGCTCCCCCTTCAACTGCTGCCGTTATGAACATAGGTCCCTGTACTTCGTAAAAGCCTCTTTGTTCGAAGAAATCCCTTATAGCCCTAAATATTTCATGCCTTACCTTAAATACGGAAGTTAACTTACGACTCCTGATCCATAGGTGTCTTACATCGAGTAGGTACTCATATGATGCATCTCTGGTTATAGGGAATCTATCGGAAGGACCTATAATCTGTAAATCCCTTAAATGTACCTCAAATCCACCAGGTGCCCGCTCATCCCTCACTACGATCCCGCTAACCTCTATAGCGGATTCTATACCGGCACGCGATGCATTTAGGTAAGGTCCGGAGTTAGCTTCAGCTACCAATTGGATTATCCCACTACAATCCCTTAATAGTATGAATGCCTTATCCTTGTGTAATCTCCTCCTATAAACCCAACCTCTTAGTTTGACCTCCCTACCCTCGTAACCTCCCTTTAATACTGAAGCTACCTTTACGTATTCAATAACGAACCCCTCCGTATATAATGAACGAGTACGCATTATAAAGTTTCCTTAAGGTATAATTAAGATTAATCAACAATTAAATTAACTCAGCATATAGCATCGGCGTGAAATGGTCTCCTCATTACTTCGGCAGTCTCTTCCCTCCTCATCTTACTTAAATGATTTCTCTAAATATTTTATAAGGATTTCTCATGGAATTGTTCCTAGAGAAATATTTAAATAGAAGCGAAATATATCATTCCTAGCACCTAAGGTGAGTAGTTATGGCTGAGGCCCCGGCTATAGCGCAAATAGGGGGAGTACCCGTATTAATACTTAAGGAGGGGACTACTAGAAAGACGGGAAGAGAGGCCATTAGGTTAAACATTATGGTAGCTAGGGCAATTAGTGAGGCTATAAAGTCTACGTTAGGACCTAAAGGTATGGACAAGATGTTAATAGATAGTCTGGGCGATATTACCGTTAGTAACGATGGCGCTACTATCTTGGATGAAATGGACGTACAGCACCCGATAGCTAAATTACTCGTAGAAATTTCTAAGGCTCAAGATGACGAGGTAGGCGACGGTACCACTACTACCGTAGTATTAGCTGGGGAGTTACTTAAGGAGGCTGAGAGGTTATTGCTTAAGAACATTCATCCTACCGTCATAATAAGCGGCTACAAGAAGGCCTTGGAAAAGGCTAATGAAGTACTTAGGAAGATGGCCATTAAGGTGGATAGAGAGGACATAGAATCGCTTAAGAAGGTAGCTATGACAGCTATGCATGGTAAAGCGGTAAGAGGTGTCAAGGAGTACTTCGCTGATTTAGCTGTAAAAGCGGTTAAGCAAATAGCCGAAAAGAGAGGCGATAAGTGGGTAGCTGACACGGACTATATACAGTTAATTAAGAGACAAGGGGGTAGTTTATTCGATAGCCAACTAGCTTACGGAGTTATAGTAGATAAGGAGGTAGTACATCCGGGCATGCCTAAGAGGATAGAAAGCGCTAAAATAGCCCTCCTTGATACTCCATTAGAGGTAGAGAAGACGGAGATAGATGCTGAGATAAGAATTAGCGACCCCAGTCAAATGCAATCCTTCTTAGAGGAGGAGGAGAGGTTACTAAAGGAGATGGTAGATAAGATAGCTAGCGTAGGCGCTAACGTAGTCTTCGTACAGAAAGGTATAGACGATCTAGCTCAACATTACTTAGCTAAGAAGGGCATCCTAGCGGTAAGGAGGGTTAAGAAATCCGATATGGAGAAATTAGCTAGAGCTACCGGTGCTAAGATAGTAACTAAAATAGAGGAACTCAGTGAAAAAGACCTAGGCGAAGCTAAATTAGTAGAGGAGAGGAAAGTAGCTGGTGAAAAGATGGTGTTCGTAGAGGGTTGTAAGAACCCTAAGGCCGTTAGTATATTAATAAGAGGCGGTTTAGAGAAGGTGGTCGATGAAGCAGAGAGATCCTTAACGGATGCCTTAAGCGTAGTAGCGGACGTAATAGAGGAGCCATATATATTACCAGGAGGAGGGGCTCCTGAGGCCGAGGTAGCTAAGGCCTTAAGGGATTACGCTACTAAAGTAGGTGGAAGGGAGCAATTAGCTATAGAAGCCTTCGCTGACGCATTAGAGGCCATACCTAAGGCCTTAGCTGAGAACGCTGGCTTAGACCCCGTAGATATCATGGCTGAGCTTAGAGCAGCTCATGAGAAGGGCTATGTAAATTACGGAGTTGACGTCTATGAAGGTAAAGTAGTCGATATGCTTGCTAAGAACATAGTAGAACCCCTTTCAGTTAAGTTACACGCTATAAGATCTGCTACCGAAGCTTCTGCGATGATATTGAGGATTGACGATATAATAGCTGCTAGCAGGATAGAGGAAGAGAAGAAGGGGAAGAAGGAGGAAAAGGAAAAGGAAGAGTCCAGTAGCGAATTTTAAAGCATTGTAATAATTTTTTAATAGTCCCTATCATCCTTCGTGTACATCTCATGTCGTTAAAATTAGTAACATTACTGACGGATTTCGGTCATCGAGACCCCTATGTAGCTTGTTTAAAGGGAGTAATGTTAAGTATCAACCCTAACCTGAAAATAGTAGATATAACTCATGAGGTACCTAAATTTAATATAAGGTATGGAGCATTAATACTCAAGAATGTAGTGGCTTTCTTCCCTCCTCAAACGATTCACATGGCTGTAGTAGATCCAGGGGTGGGGTCAGGACGCAGAGCGATAATAGTTGAAACGGAAAAGGGTTACTTTTTAGTAGGCCCAGACAACGGGTTACTTTATCCAGCTGCGATAGAAGGAGGGATTAAAAAGGTAGTTGAGATAACTAATGAGGATTATTTTTTAAAGCCCGCCTCTATTACGTTCGCTGGCCGTGACGTTTTTGCTCCAGTAGCTGCTTACTTAACGTTAGGTATGCCTATAACGCGGTTCGGTAGTGAGATTGATGATATGGAGAAGCTACTAATCCCTGTACCTAAATTTAAGGGCGGCAATTTAGAAGGCGAGGTAATAGCTATAGATTCATTCGGTAATATCATTACTAATATAACTCAATCTTACCTAATTAAGAAATTGAAAGTCGGGAATATGATAAGCGTAAACTTAAAGGGTAAAGAGGTAAGCTTACCCTTCGTGAAAACTTATAGTGATGTACCAAAAGGTAACCTTTTAGCGTTAATAGATAGCTTCGGTTATTTCGAAATTAGCATAAATATGGGGAGTGCGGCTGACTTATTAAAGGTTGAAGTCGGGGATAAAATAACTTTAGCCTTAGGCGGTGAAAATAATGATAGTAATAGACGGTAGCACAGGGGAAGGAGGAGGTCAGGTACTTAGAACGGCTATAGCTTTATCTGCTTTAACTCTTAAGCCCATTAAGATAATTAATATTAGGGCTAAGAGGAGCAATCCGGGATTAAGGCCTCAACATTTAATGGCAGTAAAAGCCGTAGCCAATCTATGTGAAGCTAGGGTAGAAGGCTTAAAGGTGAACTCTACTACCCTTACCTTTAAGCCTAGTTCTCGAAAGGCTGGTGTTTACGAACTCGATATAGGTACTGCTGGTAGTATTTCTTTAGTACTTCAAGCCCTTTTACCCGTAGCAGCTTTCGCCCCTTTACCCTGTACCTTTAAAATAAGGGGGGGTACCGACGTAGCTTGGAGCCCCCCAATAGACTACATAAAGAACGTCTTCTTACCTATCCTTAATGTGATGGGTTATAAAGTAGAAATTGAGGTAATTAGGAGGGGGCACTATCCTAAAGGAGGGGGTTTAGTAACCGTTAAAACGCACCCTATATCCAGGTTAAAGCCCATAAATAGAGTAAGGAGATGCGACGTCGTAGAGATTCAAGGTATCTCTCACGCTGTTAAATTGCCATCTCACGTCGCCCAAAGGCAGGCTAAAGCCGCTGAAGATTATTTAAAGTCAAAGGGCTATCATAAGGTGAACATAGATGTAGAAACTTACGAACTCGGTAAGGATCCTCACTTAGGTCCAGGAAGCGGTATAGTACTTTGGGCTATATGTAGCAATGGATGTATTCTAGGATCCGATGCTTTAGGAGCTAAAGGTAAACCTGCTGAAGTAGTAGGTAGAGAAGCTGCGGAGGGCATAGTAAGGGAGTTGGAGAGCGGTATGTGTTTTGATAGCCATATGGCGGATATGTTAATACCTTACATAGCTTTAGCGGAGGGCCTCTCGCTTATAGGGGTAAGTAATCTAACGCTTCATGCTTTAACTAATATAGAGATAACTGAGAGGATACTAGGTGTTAAATTCGAGATCGATGGAAAGGAGGGATCACCATCTAAGATAGGGGTTAAGGGATTGGGCTACGGGCCTTAGAGGCCTCATTAAGTTGCTTAAGGCAATTTATTATCCTTTGAATTACAGTAATGTAAGTGAGTATGAGCAATAAATAGAAGAGGGCCCTAGAAGCGATGAAGTTGAAAGTAGCTAGAATTAATATTGCTAATATAAGTATCACCCTCTCGGATCGTTCAGCGACTCCTACTCCTTCTAGCCTTAATCCTAGACTCTCTCCTTTGGCCCTTATATAGCTTATACAGAGGAATGAGAAAATCGCTAACATAGTCTCTAAAGGATTAATAATAGATGATAAATAAAGCCCTAAAAGTGCTAAGAAATCGGAAAATCTATCTATTACTGAATCCATAAACGAACCGAAGTGGGAAACGATACCACTAAATCTAGCTAAAGCTCCATCTAACGCATCCATAAATGATGATAATCCTAATAGTAGAGCCATTAGTAGGTAATTACGATAAAGAATGGAAAACAATAAGTAAAAGGTCATTAACATCACGGAGGAAAGGGTTAAGTGCCAAGGTTTTACTCCTAACTCATTAAGTAAACGAAGTAAGGGCCTAAGTAACTGCCCTAATATTAACTTTAACTTAGATAACAACGCTACTTACCCTTGCTACTCGTAAGTAAGAGGATAGCCTTAGCTAAGTCGCCCTTACTTTCAATAAGAGCTCTCTTAGCTTCCTCTCTCGAAACATTAGCCTGAAGGGCTACTAGCTCTACATCTTCCTCGCTTATCGTTACCTCCTCCTCTCCTCTTTCCTCTTCCTCGGGTTTACCTATTACTTGATAGACATACTCTTCTCCTACCTTCATAATGTTCACAGTAGGGTTATGGAAAACTATAACCTTATTGGGGAGTACTATGTTAACTCTCTCTACGCCTTCCAATTCTTTTACCTCTATGCCTAGCCTCTTACTTAACCTTCTAAGTTCCCTCGGAGAAAGCCTTCTAAACACTTCCTTAACCCCTCCCTTACGATCTTCGCAACATCTATTACTCTACGATCTTTAAACTTTTCTCTAATAATATAACCCGCTAGATCGAATACCGAACGTGCTTTGGAAATCACGTAAGAATCGCTAGAGGCTACGATTCCTCCTAGCGATATTAGTTCACTATCGGCGTTTTTAGAAGTATAGGCTATGCCTTTTACTCCTTCCGAACCCATAGCGGAGTTTATATAGGAGCACAATTCTCCACTATGGCTTACTTGCGAGTCTAGCACTATTAACGCATCCCTTACCTTAAGCTCCTTTAAAGCATTTAATAACTTCTCCACGGCCATAAATGTATACTCATTAATCTTTACCTTTCTGTAAGCTGAAGTTAAATCCCTTAGGAACCCGTCCTCGCATAGGAATAGATCCTCCTCCCTTAAGGCGACCTCTACTGTAGTGAGAACATTAAATCCATCTATTGCTAACGTATTACCTTCGAGCGAAGCTGATCTGACAGATTTACTCCTCCTCTCCTCTATCTCGAAGGGGGAAAATATAGTCCGATAAAGCACGAGCCTCTCCACCTTGGAGAGGAGATATTTATCGCCTACTATCCTTAAAGCTCCTTCCCTTCCGTAACCCCTAGAGAGAAGGTATTTATAATCTACGCAAGCGTTAATCAACCTCTCGTTAAACTCCACTTCCTTAACCACCTTTCCACGTAGGAAATTGCTATGTTACGATCCCTTAACCCAAGGATCCCCATAATCAAATCCTCCTTTCCACCTCCTTTAATGCTAGGTATGGTCTTCAGCTCCTTTAGCAAATCTAGAGCGCTTAGCCCCTCCTTTAGTAGTTCCTCACCTAGCATAATTACGTACTCGAGCGTCTCACGTCCACCTTCCATGAGGAAAGCCAATCCGTAAGGATCCAATTTAGTTACGTGGGATGCTAATTTTATAAGTTCCCCTCTAGTTAAGTTCTTCTGAATACCTACTATTAAATGATATTTGCCTATTTTAATGGCTTTAGATATCAATTTCTCTGCATCGTATTTTAATTTTTCCTCTTTAAATCTCATCAATTCCTTTTTGAGTATTTTATTTTCATCTAGGATTTTTCTAAGTTTAATAATTAACTTATCGAATGGTACATTTAGTAAGTTTCCTATAGTTCTTATGGTAGAGTTAATCATTTGATAATATCTAATAGCCTCCTCGCCTACTACGAATTCCAATCTCTCTACACCATCCTGAATTCTCTCCGCTTTTACGATCTTTATCGGACCTACGCAACCCGTTCTAGGGCAATGTAACCCTCCACAAGCTTCAGCATCCCAACCCTCTATTTCCACCACTCTAATGTATCTAGAAGGAACCACTCCCCCCTGGTATAGCGTAAAACCGTATTTACGTTCAGCTTCGTTTCTATCCATAATACTTACTAGAACCTTCCTATCCTCCATTACTACTTCGTTCGCTATCCTCTCTATTTCGTTTACCTCCTCTTCGCTTAAATGCTTATAATGTGTTATATCTAACCTGCTTAACCTCTCTCCTTTTTGAGCTCCGGCCTGCCATACGTGTTTGCCTAGGAACTTCCTCGCAGCTCCTAATATTATATGAGTAGCCGTATGTGCTCTCATAAGTCTTTTACGCCTATTTACATCCAGAAGACATTTAACCATATCTCCTTCCTTGAGCCAGCTCTTATCTACCTCATGTATTACTACTTCCCCTATTTTCTTCACATTAATTACGCTTAACTTCCCCTTATCGCATACTATTAATCCCCTATCAGCAGGTTGCCCCCCTCCCTCCGGGTAGAATATGGTTCTATCTAGTACGACGTACTTGCCTACAGTTCTTAATACCTTAGCATCGCAAACAGCTAAACTAGGATCATCATAGTATAGCTTGATAGTAGGAGGTAACCCCTTAGCTATCTCTTCTAGATCCCTTAAACCGGTTACCGTACCCTTAATGGGGGATGAAGAATGCCTCTCTGCGAGTAATGCGTAAAAGTTATCGGGTACCTCTACCGTTAGACCCTCCTTACGTGCTTCCTCGCTAACCACCTCAGGAGGCAGCCCGTGAGAATCGTAAAGTAGTATTAATTCATCTAATGGTAATTTCCTTCCTCCTCTAGCTCTTAAATCCTTTAACCTCCTTTTAAGTAATCTCTTTCCCCTATCTATGGTTTTAAAGTACTTTTCTTCTTCTAACTTTATCATTTCTAATATTTCTCCGCTTACCTCCTTGTATTCAGGGAAGGAATCTGCCCAGTAATTGATCTGCATTTCTACTATGTCTGATAGTGATAATCTTAAATTCAAGTAGGATAAATCCCTTAAGCTCCTCCTCACTAACAGCCTAGCTAGGTAACCCTCGCCGGTATTAGATGGTACTACGCCGTCACCTAGCATAAACATTAACGATCTGGAATGGTCTACTAGCCTATATACAGCTTCGTAACCCCTTAGCTCTCTTGATAGCTCTTCCTCATCGTAACCGTACTCCTTCGATAAAGCCCTTAAGTTCAGCTCCCTCCTAGCCCTTAAGGTAAAGGCCTCAGCTAATAGCCTCTCCTCTAACCCTTTTAACCCAGCGCCTACTCTTAGCTTCCCAATTAGTTCTCCGAATATAGCGTCATATATGGTGGGGTCGCCCTTAGTTAACCAGAAGATCCTCTCTAAGCCATAACCGGTATCGACTATCCTGTTCTTCATTTCATGCAGATCTTCCCCGTACGACCTATAATGCATAAATACCAGCGTCGCTACCTCCAGCCCCCTAATCGTTATCTCGAAGTCCTCCCCCGCATTGCCTCCTCCGCTCCACCAATCTTCTATGTAGTTTATTTCCTCTTCCCTTATACCTAACTCCTTAACGAAGAAGTCAAAGCTATATTCAACTGTCTCCTCGTTCCAATATACCTTTCTTTCGGGAAAGTTAAAGGCGTGATGTGCCATCATCTCGAATGAAGTTAGATGCCTACCGCTAACTCCTACCTCCTCTATATCCGTAAGCCTTATGCAAGGTTGAGATATAACTAAGGGATTAGCAGGAGGGGATACTAGTCCCTCGGTAACCCAAGGTTGGAAATCGTAAATGGAAGCCCCTACTAAGTAGACGTCCTCACGCCACCTAGCTACTACAGGATACCTCCTAATTACGGTATGCCCTCTCCTCTCGAAGAACTTAAGGAATTTACTTCTAATATCCTCTAACTCTCCCAATCTACCTACGGGAGGGCTACCTATGAAGGAGTAGGGGACGCATGGTTGATCTCCGCATACTTCTAGATCCTCTTTTAGAGTCCAAAAGTACCTACCGCATTTTTTACACCTTTTCCTTATATAGCCCCTATCCCTTAGGGCCTTAACGAAGTAAATGTCCTCATTAACTTTACGTACCATTACGCCCACTAAATCTTACCTAAATTTACTATTTAAAGCCCTTGCTCTCCAAAGCGTTTAAAAGGGCTTTAGCCTTGCTTTGAGCTAGCGAAAGTGTTATGGTAAGGGCTTCAGGTACCGGTAAAGCGGCATTAACCGCTAGGGAGAGACTCTCGAAGTGGGCTTTAGTTAAGATAAGTGGTAAGCTCTCCGGAACAGGGAAAGCTAAGTTCACCGATAGAATTAAAGCATCCTTATAACATTCGGTTATTTTACGTTTATATTCCTCCAGATCTAACTCTAGTTCCTTAGCGCTTAATATTATACCATCTACATACGCTGCCTTAAGCTTTAATCCCACTTCTATAGGCTTAATGCCTAACTTCTTAAGTAAATCAGCTAGTTCGGGCGATATTATATCCCCCCTCTTAGCAACTAACGTATCCTTTACTACCCAGACGCTTCCTTCCTCTATCTTAACAGGTATTTTTAATTTACCAAATACACTTAATATAGGACCGGGAGGGAAGTTAGTATTACCTGCCGGTATTACTATATCGTTTTGAGCTATATCTCCGGCTCTAGCCTCCCTAAGTACCTTATTTTTGTCTAGGAATAATTTTAATTCAAAGGGATTCATAGTACTAAGGATTACAGCATTAGGTCCCTTAAGGTATTCGGTTAATTTCTCCAATGCAGGCTTACCCTTTACTGCTTTTAACGCTCTTTCTGCTAACCTATTTTTAACTACCTTTATTATATCCCCCCTCTCCCTAAGTTTCGTCCTTATTTCGTGAAGTACCGGAGCACTTACGCCTGTAATTTCTGCTATGGAAATAGTAGGATACTTCTCGAAAAGCTCTTTTAATTTGTTAACTGCCTCTATCTTCCATCTAGGGATAGCCCTCTGCCTATATGCGGGCATTTTCACCTACCTTAACTTCACCTTAACGGCTGGGCCCATGGTTAATTTAATGTACATTTTCTCTATATTTTGGGGATATTTATATTTCGCCTCTATGGCGTTAATAACCGTTAATGCGTTCTCAGCTATAGCCTTAGCTGGTTGGTCTTCTAAGCCTATCCAACACATTATCTGGGGTTGGTCTCTTACCCTTATCAATACTGACTTCCTTTGTCTTTCAATGACAGCCTTTAAATTAGCGCTGGGTACTAATACGCTGGGCATCTTACCTCTAGGTCCTAAATAGGGGCCAAGTATCCTACCTATAATGGGCATTAAATCTGGCTGGGCCAAGAAGAAATCATACTTCTTAGCTAGTTCCTTAGCTCTCCGCTTATCCCCCGATAAGCTCTCTAAATCCTCTCTAGAAAGTACGGCATCTACTCCTACCTCCTTAGCTTTAAGCGCTAAGTCGCCTGTAGCGAAAACGCAAATCTTAGCTAACTTCTCAGGAGGTACGTGAGGTAATGCTACCGTAGTTGTTAACCTATTTTCCGGCCTCTTTAAATCTACGTCCTTAAGTTTTATTATAAGTTCTACGCTCTGTTTAAAGTTCCTCTTCTTAGCTAACCCTTTAGCCTCCTCTATAGCCTTTATTATAGCTTCCTCATTTAGGGGCATTAGTTTTTCACCCATTCAGCATCGTATTTTTTCAATAATTCATCATAACTACCCCTATTTATTTCCTTAATAACCTCTTTAGGGTTCCTTCCATCTATTGATACTCCCATACTTAAACATGTACCGAGCACTTGCTTAAGTGCCGCCTTTAAGGTCTTAGATTTAAGATCCCTCTTTTTTATTATAGCTATCTTAATGGCTTTCTCTAGCGGTAGATCTCCTACTGATTCCCTACCTGGGGAGTGAGCTCCCTTCTCTATTTTAAGTTCTCTAACTATCAAGGCAGCAGTAGTAGGGGTGCCTACTTCTACGCTAAACTTTTTAGTCTCCACTTCAACGATAACCTTTACGGGCACCTTCATCCCAACGAAGTCCTTAGTTAATTCGTTTATTTTATTTACCACTGTCATTACGTTTATTCCTAAAGGACCTAATGCCGGCCCTATTGGAGGGCCGGCATTAGCTTTACCTCCCTCTACTAGGAATTGAAAGCTCTTAGTCTGAGGCATCGGTGAACCACCTACTTCCTATGCATTAAAGGCGATTAATTAAATACATTTCGGTAAGAAGTTCTCGTAAGCCTACCTAACTCCTAAAGTTAAAGCTCCTATAATAAATTAATATAGTTGCTACGTTAATATAGATAATGGTGATGGAGAAATTAATAAAAGGGTAGAAGAGGAAGTTAGGAATTTAATGCTCTCCAGTGATGAAGAGTGTAAGTTAATGGTAGATATTTTAAGGTTATTAGTAATGTACCACAATAGAATTTGGGAAAGTGAGATCCTAAAGGATTTGCTTAAGATGTATACTTTCTCTATATCGTATGTACCCACCCCTAAGGCCATATCCAAGGCCTTAAGTAAGCTACATGAAAGGGGATTAATAGAGCTTGAGGAGAGAATTAGGGGCTCTCCTGTGAGTTCCGAAACGTATAGTGATAGGCTTATAACCTTAAAGTTCCCTGAGGAAGTAAGGAGGGCGTTTTATAGGGATCCCCTTTATTTAGATTATTTAAGGAGAGTTTACGAAAGTATTGAGAGGAGAATAAGGGAAGGGTAGTAGTGAACGTGAATTAATCCATGTTTAAAGCGCACCCTTATTGCCTTAAATGTGTTAAATGTTGCTTCAATACTGAGATGATACTACTTAAATCCGATATCGCTAAGATAACTAAATTAGGTTACGAATTGAATTACTTCGCAGTTAGAAGGGGGGGCTTTTATTTCTTAAGGAATATAAAAGGACATTGCATATTCCTCGATCCTCTTACTAAAAGGTGTAAAATATACAGTTACAGGCCCTTAGGTTGCAGACTTTATCCAGTAGTGTACTATGTCGATAGCGGGGAGGTAGGCGTAGATCCTGAGTGTCCTTTAGCTTTAGAAGTTACTAGGGATGAGTTATTCTTAGCTAAACGCATTATGAGAAGGGTAATCTTAAAGGAATTAGGATTTAGTAAATTTAAGTCTTAATAGCTATAGCTAAGTAATTCCTAGGTAACGTTTTAGGTTTAAAGTCCCACTTGTATGCGTCCAGTACTTTAAATCCGCCCCTCCTTAAGTCCTCTATTAATTCCGATCTACGGTAGAAATGGTAATACCTTAATACCTCGGCACCCCTATGCTTCCAGGGCACGAATGAACTTAAGGGATCCCTTAGTAAGAGAAGTAGCTCCTTAAACTTACGTAAGCGAGGAAACTTATACTGATGAAACGCCCATACGGTTAGCAATAGTAATCCCTTAGGTTTTAGAGTACGCTTAATCTCAGTTAAGGCCTTAATCCTAGATGCCTTAAAGGGTAAGTTATGTAATGAAGCTATAGCGATAGCGTACTCAAATACCTTACCTCTAAAGGGTAGCATCGTAGCTTCAGCTACTAATGGGTCTATGAGGTCGTAGACCTTTCTTCTTAATGCTTTACTCCTTAATAAGCATATCATTCTGAACGATATATCGCAGGGGATAACCCTTAAGCCCTTACTAGCTAAGTATACCGAATTACTACCGCTTCCGCACCCTAGGTCCAATATCATACTAAAGGGTTTGACGGGTAGATAGCTTAAGGCGTTACTCCAAGCTTTCCCCCTTAAGCGATCATAACTGTCGGCTATTTCATCGAAGGGCCTTAGTACATACTCTTTAATTACACAAAACCTGTCCATTCTTCAGCTTAATAATTCAAGTAACTGCCTTAAATCAGTAATTATGTAATCGGGTATTATCGAATAAGAAACTCTAAGCCACTTCCTTATTATTAGGATGGCTCTAATACCGGTTAATCTAGCTCCTAATACGTCCGCCTCTAAGGAATCCCCTACCATTATAGTTTCCTCAGCCCCTATCCCTAAGGAATCTAAAGCCTCCTCGAAGAGTTGGGGATGGGGCTTCTTAACCCCCTTCTCGAAGGAGAAAATAGCTATGTCGAAGTATTTATTTAACCCCAAGGCCTCATATACTATCTTACCGTCCGGTAAAGCATTAGATATCAAGCCAAGCTTGAGTTTTAGGCTTTTAAGTTTCTCTAAAGTAGGTATTACGTCATCGTAAAGAGTTACGGTGTTTACTCTCGCTCCGAAGTAAGCGTTTATACATTTACTTAAGTGACAGCTACAGGGGATCCCCAGCTTATTAAAACATTTTATAAAAACCTCCTCTACTTTAAGCTCTTCTAGGTACCCTTTAGCTCTAGATTGCTCCCTAAAGCTTTCGTTTAAAGCCTCTCTTAAGCCCCCTAAAGTTACATTTATGCCCTCCCTGCTTAACTCCTCCCACAATCCCTTTAACATGATTTCCTTCACAACTTCTCCTTTAGCGGTATCTTTAACTAAAGTATTCCCTAAGTCGAAGAGCACAGCTTTCACGCCCTTAGCCCCCTTAAACCTTAATATCATCCTTACTAACTAAACTAATGGGATGTCCTATTTGAATAACATCCCCGCTAATAGCCTCAAGAGAGTTAAAAAACCCGTAAGGAGCGTATCCGGTATTACGGTAGTAGCGGTAATGACCAAACCTTACCCTTGTCCCCATGGTAGGTGTATTTACTGTCCAGGCGGGATCGATTGGGGGACTCCGCAAAGTTACGTACATGATTCTCCAGTAGTACTTAGAGCTTACAGATATAACTTCGATCCTTATGAACAGGTAAGAGCTAGGTTAAAAGCATATTTCGCGATGGGTCATAACCCTTCCAAAGTGGAATTAATAATTATGGGAGGTACTTTTCCGGCGATGCCTCTCGATTACCAAGAATGGTTCGTAACCCAAGCGTTAGAAGCCTTAAATAGATTTCCTAAGGATAAGCCATCTAAATGGATCAGTTTGGAAGAAGCCCAAAGGAGGAACGAGAGAGCTAAAATAAGATGTATTGGTATCACTATAGAGACGCGCCCCGATTGGTCCATGGAAGTTCACGTAGATAGGTTCCTACACTTAGGGGCTACTAAGGTCGAGTTAGGTGTGCAATCGATATACGATGATGTCCTTAGGAGGGTCAGAAGAGGTCACGGCGTAAGGGAAGTTATTTCGGCCACTAGGATACTCAAGGATGCCGGTTACAAAGTGGTATATCACCTGATGCCTGGGTTACCTGGCTCCGATCCGGATAGGGATTACGAGATGTTTAAGGAGATATTCAATAACCCCTCCTTTAGGCCTGACATGTTAAAAATATACCCTACTTTAGTTATTCCAGGTACGGAGCTTTACGAGATGTGGAGAAGAGGGGTATATAGACCATATGATTTAGAGGAGTTATTGGAATTATTAATTAAGGTAATGAAGTTACTACCACGTTATGTAAGGGTAATGAGGATCCAGAGGGATATACCTATACATAACGTAGCTGCCGGCCTTAAGATAGGTAACTTAAGGGAGGTATTGGAAAGGGAGTTAAGGAGGAGGGGTATAAAATGCGGGGATATTAGGATGAGGGAGGTAGGTCATGTACTTTTAAAAGAAGGTTCAATTCCAGCGGAGGAGGACATTAAATTAACAAGGCTAACTTACGAAGCTAGCGAAGGTATAGAGGTATTTTTAGCAGTAGAGGATGTGGTTAGGGATATATTGGTAGGCTTCTTAAGGCTAAGAATGCCTTCGGAGAGAGCCCATAGGTGGGAGGTTAACGAAAGGACAGCTATAGTAAGGGAGTTACACGTTTATGGGCCTCAAGTACCAATAGGGGAAAGGGGATTATGGTGGCAACATAGGGGATATGGTAGTTTGCTCTTAAGGGAAGCCGAAAGGATCGCCTTAGAGGAGTTTGATAAACATAAAATGTTAATAATATCCGGTATAGGGGTAAGGGAGTACTATAGGAAGCGTGGTTATAGGAAGCTTAGTAATTCCTTCTATATGTTCAAGAGACTTAGGTAGGATTACTCTAATACGCTTATAATTTGTGCTTCTACTTTTGCTTTACCACCAGTAGGTCTAGCTAGTACCTTACCGCAAACTATACATTTAACCTCGGTAGAGGCATGATCGAATATTATCTGTTCATTACCGCAATCCGGGCATCTTACCTTAAGGAATTTACTCTTAGGTTGAGGTATCAATATCTTTCGTCTCTTCATCGAAGCTCAACCTACCTCTACTATGTTTAATTTCTTTAACCTAATACCCTCCTTCATTAATGTATAACCGCAAACTGTGCATTTAAGCTTAAGTACTTGTTTCTTAGTTATCTTAGCAGTCCTTTTTTGTTCGGGTTTCCTCTTGGAACCATATCCCTTCTTCTTACGTCTATATCTCCTTTCCCCTTCAGCTAAACTCCTCCTTTTACCCGGTTTATAAAGTTGAACTAAATGTTTAGTGTGCTTCCTACATTTGGGACAATAGGTATTAATATATTTGGGTACCTCCACATCCATTACCCTATCAATAAGGAGGTGATCAAATATAAACTATTCCCTCTACTACGCCCTTCCTTTTAAGGGTTAAAGCATCGACGAAGGGTAATAACGCCATATCTCCTTCGGAAAAAGGCCCATAACTCTTCCCGTTTGATGCTAATATCCTTGGATATTTTTTAATAAACTTAACTAAAACATACTTTTTCTCCTTCCTGGACTCCTTAATTTCACTACCTAGCTTACTCTCTATGTACCTTATGATTTCCTTCTCTAAGCTAGTTAACCTATTCCACTTCACCTCTCCTCCTTCAACTATTACTTGAAGTACTTTCATTAACCTCCATAGTAAAACGTATTTAGCTAAATTCCTTAAAGGTCCCTTTACCTTGGCTTTTAAAAATTTACTGTAGAAGTCCTCGCTTAGAAAGGTTAACTCCTCGCTGCTTAACTCATCTATTAACGCTCTCAAAACATCGTCTACCTCCTCATTCAATAGGATCAGCCCCTCTGTTAGCTATGAGGTAAATGGCTAAGGGGGCTTCTAAATCAATTACATTACCTTCATTACTTATCCTCCTTCCGAAGATATCCTTAGGCAGGGGTTGTCTTATCTTAACCTTTAGATAACCTCGTTTAAAGGGAGATGCGTCTTTCAAGGGATCAAAGGAATCTAACTCCTCCACTTTTACTTCCTTTACAATTAAACCGGTTTTGCCGTGTAAGCTACCCGGCAATCTTATCAACCTATGCGTATCGATCGTAACTCTCTCATCTACTCTGCATTTAGCTCTCTCAATTACGTAGTCCATTATCCTCCTTAAGGCAGACTTACTCAATTTTAATAGCGGATCCCAATTAGAGGGCTTCGCCTCTAAGGCTCTTAGTATATCCGTTTTAAATGAAAGTATTTTCTCTCTAATCCTCTTAGGTATGCCCATGGATTTAAGGAGTTCCTCAGTAGCCTCCAGAATGGTATCGTAAACCCCTCTAGCTATCCTACCCATCCATCCTGAGGAATTTAAGTCCATGAACTTTAGGTAAGGATCGATAGGTCCTATTTCCATCCCTACCGCTTCTAAGTAATCCACTATTTCCCGCCTAGCTTCCTGGGATAACTTCCTTATCTCCTTGTTCTCAACATGTATGTGGAACCCCCTATGTCCGGAGAAGTACAATTTGATATCGCTTAACGTTAAACCGAAATCCTCCAAGAGAACGTCTATTAACTTTTCACATTCGTCTATAGCTGCTTTTAAGTAACTAGAAGTCATCCATTTAACTTCCCTTAATTCATCGTTACCGCATTTAGGACACTTGGGAGGGGGATGGTTATTACCACCATAGCCGCATTTAAGGCAATACCAAGTTTTAGCCCCCTCTGTTCCTTCTACGTAAAGATGATCTGCATCTATATCGAAGATAAGATCAGCACCTAGCCAACCCTTACCGTCCATAGCCTCAGCTGAAGGATTAGAGTAATAAGCCGATGAATAATACGCATTCGATGGTACTTTACTTACTAAGAACTTTCTTAATTCGTTTAACTTGTTAAAAGACATATGTCTTAACATACTATCCTTATCGAAAAAAGTGAAGCCGAATTCCCTCATTTGAAGTTCTGGAGGAGGAGTTAAAGTAGCGTGCTTATAATATCTCCTAAATAGCCTTAAGAGGATCCTCTTACTTCCCTCTATGCCCCTCCCCTCCTTGCCATGCGGTAATAATATTGTAATGGATGTGTTATCCTCTTACAATTAGCATCGTTGGGACAAAGCCCGTAAGTCCTCATATTGCTGCATTTGAGGGTGATGTACTTAGTTCTCGAACCTCTTAGGCCCGCTAAATGTTCTACTTGATACCTAGTAATAGCTTCGTTAAAATCAGGTAATGAACTGAAGAGCTTTACTACCTTATCTACCTCCCAGCCTATATTAAGTAGAAAGGTAGCTAACGCGAACCTAGCTACATGAGGTAAATTAACTCCTCTCCTTACTTCACTTAGTAATTTCTTAATGCACGGGGGGTAGTAACTCTCGTCCTCGCTAATTCCCTTTAAGGCTGTTAATATCTTCTCCCTTCTAGGTTCCCAAACCCTTCTTACCTCGTTTAAGAATGGAGTTAACCATTCCGGTACGTTCTCTATTTTAGTCTCAACTCCCCTTAGTAGGCTAATTACCTTACGCTTTACGCCCTCCTCTATTAACCTAGCTAGTTCCTCTTTAATTAAAGGGACGTAACCCTTTACGAGTAACCTATTTACTAACTTCCACTTTCCCTTATACGTAGGTACATTAGATATGTAATCGGTAAATTTAATGGAGGGATACTTCCTCCCTAATATTTCTATTACCTTAATATCCCAACCGAAAGTATTTACGGCTATGTAAATTACCTTACCTAAGTCCTCCTCCTTTAAGAAATTAAAGACCCTTTTAGCCTCACCTACGCTAAAGGACCTAGCTAAGTAGTCATCCTTAAGTAGTCCTATAATTAAGATCGAAGTAGGGAATGAAAGTAATTCTAGATCGTAATCCCCTGAGAGTACGTTATCATACCCTTTAGTTACTGCATTAGTTATCCTCTTAACTGCCCTCCACAGGATATCCCTTCCATACCCCCCCCTAAGTTCCTCTAAGGAGAAACCTATTTCTTTAATGTAATCAAGAGCGTCCTTAGTGAAGGGGTACTTAGCTAAGTCCTCCTTTTCGAAAGTTACGCTTAGCCTTATTGCCATGATAAATTACCGGGAATGAAGGCTTAAGCTTCTATCCTAGGTGCTAAGAAGTAAGACAGCTTACCCCCTCCTGTTAATTCGAAGGTCAATGAAAGGGGTTTATTAGTAGAGAATTGTAATGTAGCTATATCGGCTAAAGCCTTAGCCTTCTTTATCATATCAGAAAGGTAACTAACGCTATAGGATGCCGATGAAGGTTCGGCGACATCATACTCTATTAAAGCGCCGGACTCCTTATCGAAGGATACTTCTACTTCCCCTTTATCGCTTGAGGCTTTAACCTTTAAACACTCTTCGACGGCTTCCATCCTTACGCTGTCACTAACTAATTCGACATCCCCTATGGCATCCTTTAAGGTATCACTTAATAACTTTGCTGTAACGGTAAAGGATATTTTAGGAAGCGGTAACTCCTCCCCAGCTACATCTATTAACGGTAAACTAAACGTCCTGGAAGCTTTGCCTATTATTTTAACTCTTAACCTTCCTCCCTCCACTGAAAACTCCACTTTTTCATCGGCCCTCCCCCTCTTCAATACCTTAGTTAGATCCTCGAAGCTTATACCTGCTTTAGTTTCTTGGTCGCAGGAATATTCCTCGAAGGCTATGGAAGGCAATTCTAAATTTACCATAGCAATTCTAGAGGGATCTAAGGCCCTTAACCTTAACCCCTCCGGCGTAAATATAAAATTAGCTTCATCTATAAGCGTAGCTAAACTCTCTACTATGTACCTCCACTCCCTAGCGTCCCCAAATACGAATTTTACTACCATTTATGCACCCCTATCATTCTAAGAATAATTAAAACCCCTTTATTTCTATTCAGTAAGATTACTAAAATTATCTCCCCATAATACCTTAATCCGTTACTCCCTATAATTAACGACCTTACCTTTGCAAGAAGCTATTGCACAAGCTGAAACTATGTCCTCCTCCTTTATCCTATTCCTCAGCCCTTTAAGTAGTGTCTTTTTAATAGATGAGAACTTTTCATCTACTACCTCTACCTCGGCTTTACCCTTAGTTATGTTAGCTATAGCGTTTAGTTCCTTCCTACCTATGCTACATCCCACCCTTAATTTGTAGGTACGGCATCCTATTACCCTCTTATCTAAATCGGTGAGGAAATTCATTAATTCTTGAAATCGCTTAACTACAAAACCCTTTATTAAAATACCTGAGATTAAAAGGGCTATCCCATACGTCTTTCCAGGATCTATACCTACGACATAGTTTACCTGTTTGCCGCTTTCCTTTAAAACGTTCTCTACTATCGATACTAGTAGCGATAATTCGTCGACTTCTCCTAAGCAAATCTTACTCCTATATTCTATCTCATCGCACTCATGATCCGTAGTTATTACTATGCAACGTGGCTTTACGTCGCTTAAGTTCTCGACTTCCCTAAAGTCCACTATGCCGTTGCTTTTAAGTACCTTAGAAGCTTCATAAAGGAATTTAAAGTCTTTACTTACTAAGAGAAGTTTAAATCCTTTAAGTGCTTCACGTAACGATTTAACTAACATTTACGTTTCGATCCCCAAAGATCTTGTCAGCATCTATTACAGCTCTAGCATACTTAGCTAAAGTATTAATCTCCTCCCCATCCGTGAAGGTTATAGGAACTAAGGAGTATATATTCCTAACTACGCTTAGGACGTCTAGGTAAGCTAGCATCTCCGCTAAGGCTATCCTAGCCCCTAAAGCATTAGTTATTAAGGATAAACTCTTTAGGTAATTCTTCTGGATCGAGGAAATTACGATAACCCTTACTCCGTTGGACTGGAGGAACTTTTCTAATAAGTTGATCAAAAGGAAATTAGTATAGTAATCCCTTACTTCTATAATGTGTACTCCCTCTACGTCCCTCTCCTTAATTAAGTACCTGGATAATTCATAACAGCATTCTATTAAAAGTATCTTACCGCTACCTCTAATTCTTAAGGCTAACTCATAACTCAACCTTTCGGCTCTTTCCGCTACCTTAGATATTATTAAATAAAGGCCCCACCCCCTAACTAATTCCTTGAGCTCCTCCCCCTCCATTTCACTCCTCTTCTAAGCTACCGGCATCCTCTTCATGGCGAATAGTAAAGCTAATAGGGCATAAGAAAGCACCGAGACTATAACACCCGAGACGAGGTAAAGGCTAGCCCTCCTGGGATTGTAAGCGCTCCTCACGCTTATGTACATCAAGTATAACCCAGCGAAGGAACCTATATATGCGAATAACGTAAGTAACGCTTCAATAATGGACTCCGTACCTAAACCGTAAAATACGCCTATACTTCTCGGTATTAATAATGATAAGTTTAAGATTACATAAACCCAGCCGCATACTAAGAATATTGAAACCGCTATGAGGATCCAGGGTAATAGCTCTGCTAATTTCTCTACGAAACTCTTTATCTTAGAGCTCTCCAAGCTTTGGCACCAAACCTTTAAATTGCAGTTAAGATTATAAATTTAACCTGCGAGGTGTATCTCTTGCCTCAATATATAGTCTGCCACAGGTGTTCCTTCGTACTGTACAAGGGTAACGATTTCGTATCGCCCGAGGAAATAGTAAAAAGGTACGGGGGTAGGTGCCCTAGATGTTTAGCTTCGCTTTCCTTTTCACCTGTTAAAGTAGAGATAAATGAGGGAGGAGGTAATAGAAGGGGGCGTAAGGCTTTAAAATAATTTCTCTTTAAGCATCCGCCTAGGGGTAACAAGTATGAAAGCGAAGGATGTAGTTGATTACGTATTTAAAGCATTAACTGAATTAGCTAGGCCTAAATATATAGTAATTTTCATAATAATATTGAGTTTTGCCGTAGCTTTAAGCTTAAGGATAGTACCTGCCAGATGGGGTGTTTACTTAACTGAGTTCGACCCATACTATGAGTACTACTTAGCGGAGAAAATCTATCATAAGGGAGTAGGTTGGTGGTTCCATTGGTGGTTTGAGAGCGTACATGAAAAGGATAAGCTATTTTGGTACCCTTACGGTAGGGATTTAAGAGCCTCAAGTCCGCCCGGTATATCCATAATATCAGCTTATACTTTTAAGTTCCTGAAATGGCTAGGTGTAAATACCACGTTATATGTAGTACACGCCTACACGCCCGCTATTTGGGCTAGTTTAGCCGTCATAGGGGTATTCTTGATAGCTAGGAGGATAAGCGATGAAGCTATGGGTTCATTAGCTGCCTTCTTCATAGCCATAAGTTCAGCCTTCATATCTAGGACTAATTTAGGTGGTAAGCACGAAGCAGTAGCCATTCCGCTAATGCTATTTTCCTTCTACTTATTTCTTAAATCGCTAAGTTCTGAAAAACCTTGGATTAAGTTGGTTTGTAGCGCTATAGGTGGCTTCCTATTAGGTTTCGTGGCGATGTCATGGGGAGGGTACATATACCCCTGGAACTTAATGGCTCTTTACGTAATCTTATTAACCATCTTGGGCTGGTTTAGGCCTTTAGATGGCCTTAGTTACTTACTTTACAATCTGATAACGATGTCGCTGATAGCTATAACCCCTAGATATGGCCCTAGGGTAGCTTTCCTCTCGGCTTATGCTGCATTACCCCTATTGGCTTCACTAGATTCCTTAGCTGTCATATTAGGTTTAATAGGTAAATTGAAGAACCTAGCGTATTCTAGGAAATTCCACATATGCTTCCTAATAACATTAGCCGTAATTTCCTTCGGGTTATGGAAGGTAGGGTTATTAGCGGGTATGGCAGGTAGAATAGCTGCGGTAATTATCCCTTCTCATAGGTCTCCCTTAGTGGAGTCCGTAGCCGAACATAGGGTACCTACTTGGGCTAGCTTCTTTAACGATTATCATATACTACTTCCTTTAAGTTTCCTAGGGCTTTATAGATTAGCTAGGGTATGGAATAGGGATAACCTATTCGCCTTAGTTTACTACGTTACTTCCCTTTACGCTGCATCTTCTTTGGCTAGGTTAACCTTACTCTTTTCCCCAGCTATAGCTATAGTAAGTGCTTATGGCTTAGGTAGCTTACTTTACTTACTTATGGATATAATTAAGGGGGAAATTAGAGTGCCTAGAAGGAGGAGGGAGTTAATTTCTAGGCTAAGGGAAAGCGCATCCTTAGGAGTAATCGCGTTAGTACTGGTCGTAATAATTAGCATAGGCTACTTTAACCCGGTACCCTACGCGAGTAGCCCCTCCTTAATACTGACCTCTACTTTAGGTACGGTAGGGGAATATTATTACCAGTACAATGATTGGATCTCGGCGTTAGAGTGGATGAAGGTAAATTTACCTAAGAACGCTGTAATAGCCTCTTGGTGGGATTACGGTTACTGGATAGCTGTAAATACCAATAGATCCTCGGTATGCGATAACGGTACGATAAATGGAACCCAAATAGCACAAATAGCTAAGGCCTTCCTCTCACCCGAGGAGGAAGCGATTAAGATATTTAAGCGCTTAAGAGTAACGCACGTAGTAGTATTCGAGCCATTCCAATATATAACTACGCCTTACGGGATTAGGGTTTACTTCGCTGAACCGCACGGTCTAGGCGATTTCGGTAAAAGTTATTGGATGGCTAGGATAGCGGGGTTAAATGCATCTAGGTACTTAACTGAAGTAAGGTATACCTCTGGGGGGTACATATATACAATTAGGGTACCGGCTAATACTACCGAGGCTAGGGAAGCGACGTTATATCACTTACTTTACGTACGTACCGGGGAGAGGACGTTTTACGTATTTGAGCCAGTATTAGGAACTAGACTACCGGGCTATCCTTCCAATGCCCCCTTCTACGAAATGCCTAAGCCTAAGTACTTCAAGCTAGTTTATGCTTCACGCCCTAACGCCTGGGTATTGGTATTTAAGGTGCTTTACCCTAAAGGTAGTTAATCCTTTAAGAGGGAGGTATAGCATGGCGGATAATGAGTTACGTACATATAAGAGGAGGAAATATCCTGAAGTTTACGAATTAGTAATAGGTACCGTAGAGAAGATTTTCGAGCACGGAGCTTTTATAAGGCTGGACGAATACAGCATAAGTGCTTATTGTCCCTTAAACGAAGTTTCTAGATCTTGGTTTAGGGGGATAAGGGAGGTACTGAAAATAGGACAGAAAAGGGTATTTAAAGTTATAAGGGTAGATGAAAGTAAGGGTCATGTCGATGTTTCCTTAAAGAGGGTAAGCGACCAAGAGAGAAGGGAGAAAATGTACCAGTGGAAAAGGGAGCAGAGGGCTATCAAGCTCTTAGAACTAATATCGAAGAATTTAAGGGTAGACATGAAGGAAGTAGTAAAGGAAGTGGGTTGGAAGTTAGAGGATGCTTACGGTGAGATGTACGCAGGCTTAGAGGAAGTAGCTAGGAGGGGGGAGGAGGCCTTAAGGGAGGCTAATGTAGGAAGTAAGTGGATTAAGGCCGTTATAGAGGTAGTAAAGGATAATATTGAAATACCATTAGTTAAAATAACTGGCATTTTCTCGTTAAGGAGCTTAGAGAGTGACGGAGTAAAAAGGATTAAGAAGGCATTAATGGAAGGTTTAAGGAAGGTTAGGGGGTTAAGGGACTTAGAGGTGAGAATGTACGTAGTAGGGTCCCCTAGGTATAGGGTAGAGGTAAAGGGTAGGGATTATAAGAGCATCGAGAAGGCCTTAAGGGAAATAGTAGAGGGCGTTAATACTAAAGCTAAGGAACTAGGATGCGAGGTTACCTTTGAAAGGGAGAAACATTAATGAAAGGTAGGATTAAGAAATGTAAAAGATGCGGGAGATATACCTTAAGGGAGGATAAATGCCCTTATTGTGGAGGTAAGCTCATAAGTCCCCATCCACCTAGATATTCTCCTGAAGATAAGTACGGCAAATATAGAAGGGACTTGAAGCTAAGGTTAGGTATATGTAGGTTAAGGGACGATATTTAAGTAACATCCAGTGGAATACTATACTGCTGCATGGGAATTTAATGATGAAGTTAATCCTCCGATTAGGAGATGAGGTAGAGAGAGTCAGCTGAAAAGTACCTTTAGGACGGCCTTACATATGCGAGGTGTAAGTTTATTAAGGTGTCGCGAACTATTAGCAGTAGCTTGGGGTGGCTAAGGTCTTGCCTACCTTCAAAGTAGTTGTTTCAGATCCGAAAACGGGTAAGGCCCGTCAAGTCGAGTTAAAGGAGGGTAAAGCCCAAGCGTTGTTAGGAAGTAGGATAGGTGACATAATAGATGGCACTATAGTGGGCCTACCTGGTAAGAAGTTAGTAATAACCGGAGGATCGGGGAAAGCAGGGGAGCCTATGAGGCCGGATATTCAAGGAGGGGTTAAGAAAAGGGTACTACTCTCCAGGCCTCCTGGTTATCACCCTCCTAAGAAAGGGATGAGGAAAAGAAAGCTTGTAAGAGGTAATGTAATAACTGAGGATATAGTGCAAATTAATACTAAAATAGTTTACGAGTAAGGGTGAGCGTTACGAAAGGATCCCAAGCCGGCCTCCAGCCTTTAATTAATATAGGTACTGCCGGACATGTAGATCACGGTAAAACTACCTTAGTGGAAGCCTTAACTGGGATATGGGCGTCTAGGCATTCAGAGGAACTTAAGAGGGGTATAACTATAAAACTGGGTTACGCTGATACCTCCATCTATAAGTGTCCTAAGTGTCCCCCTCCTCAGTGTTACTTAACTCAACCTATGCTTAAGGGGGGTAAGTGTCCGCACTGTGGGAGCGAAGTGGAGTTCTTAAGGAAGGTATCCTTTGTAGACGTACCTGGACATGAAATGTTAATGGCTACTATGTTAGCCGGCGCTACGTTAATGGATGGTGTAATTATGGTAATAGATGCTACTCAACCTTGTCCTCAACCTCAAACAAGGGAGCATTTCATGGCTTTAACTATCATAGGGGTTAGGCGTATGATAGTAGTACAAAATAAGATAGATATAGTTACTAAAGATAGGGTGCTTAAGAACCGTGAGGAGATAGTTAATTTCTTAAAAGGTACTTGGGCCGAGGGAAGCCCGATAATACCGGTTTCAGCTCTACATAAGGTGAATTTAGACGTAGTGATAGAGGCTATAGAGAAGTTCCTACCTAATCCGCAGAGGGATCCTTCGAAACCCCCGAGGATGTATATAGCTAGGTCCTTTGACGTAAATAAGCCAGGGACCCCTATAGAGAAGCTAGAGGGAGGTGTCATAGGAGGTACTATAGTCCAAGGTAAATTCAGGGTAGGGGATGAGGTAGAGATAAGGCCTGGCATAAGGGTAGAAAGCAGGGGAAAGGTCGAGTATGTACCATTATTCACGACGATAACTAGCCTTAAATCCGGGGATACTCCCTTAAAGGAGGCTTACCCTGGTGGGTTAATAGGTGTAGGTACGTTACTGGATCCAAGTTTAACTAAGGGGGATGCTTTAAGGGGTAACGTAGTAGGAAGGCCAGGCCAGCTACCTCCAGTATGGGAGGAGTTATCCGTAGAAGTAAACTTAATGGAGCGAGTAGTAGGCTTAAGGGAAATGAAGAAAGTGGAACCACTTAGGTTAAAAGAGCGTTTAGCGCTTAATATAGGGACGGCTACTACTTTAGGAGAGGTAGTAGAACTTAGGGGGGAGAGGGTTACTTTAAAGTTAAAGATACCTGTCTGCGCAGAGGAAGGAGCTAGGGTAGCTATAAGTAGGCAAATCATGGGCAGATGGAGGTTAATAGGTTACGGCGTAATAACTTAGTTTCCTTTAATGGGAAAACCTTATATGGGCTCCTTAAACCTAGTAGAGGGGATGGAGGGTGGAGGCGCCGGTAATATCTCCTCCTAAACCTATAGTAAAGGTACCGGTTTTGAAAAGGGAGGCGGGAGTACCGTCCAAAAAGTACAAGGTAGGTAAGGGTTACTCCATAGGGGAACTACAGAAAGTGGGGTTAACCGTGGAGGAGGCTAGGAAATTAGGAATCTATGTAGACGAACGTAGGGAGAGCGTTTACGAGGAGAATATTAAGGCTCTCTCCGAATGGTTGGAGAAGGTTAAGAGGGGTGAGATAGTACCTCCTAAACCTACTAAGGCTAAGGAAGCTAAAGTTAAACCTCAGAGGAGGAGGGTTTTCAAGGGGTTAACTAAGGCAGGTAGGAAGTGTAGGGGATTATTAAGCGTTAAGTTAAGGGAAACACATAGGTATAAGTGGAAGAGGAAGGCTAAGGAGAGGAAGTTAAAGAAGAGACATGAAGCTAAAAGGGCTAAGGGAGGGCATTAAGTAGCGTAATGCCTACAATCTCACCTCGCTTAGTTTATGAGGAGGTTAAGAGTAACGAAATATTAGCTGAAGCCCTTTCGTTATTAGAAAGGGATCTAGAAGTACAGAATTATTTAAGAATGGCTAACGTAATGGCTGTGGAGAGATTGGGTTATAACGACCACGGAGTAGTACATTCTAGGATAGTCTCAGGTTCCGCCTTACTAATGGCTGATATATTATCTAAAAGAGGAGTAGAGTTCTCGTCCGTAAAGAATAGAATAGGCGATTTAACTGATGCTAGATTAATTATCCTCATGGGGGCTTATCTACATGATATAGGTAATTCCGTACATAGGGTCATGCATAACTTACATGGATGCTTAATAGCTGATCGAATACTAAGGAGGATATTACCTAAAATTTACGATAACATAATTAAAATAGTAACAATTAAACAGGAAATATTGCATTGTATATTTTCGCATGACGAAAGCATCATGCCCTTAAGCTTAGAAGCTGGTGTAGTTAAAGTAGCCGATGGTACGGATATGGCAGAGGGAAGGGCTAGGATACCGTTTAAGAGGGGGAAAGTAGATATACACTCCTTATCGGCTTTAGCTATAAAAAAGGTACTAGTGGAGGAAGGCGTAGAAAGGCCTATAAGGATAGTAGTTGATATGGAGAATGAAGCAGGGGTATTTCAGGTAGAAAAGGTATTGGGAGAGAAAATTAGGAGTTCTACTATCGCTCCTTATGTGGAAGTAACCGTACTGAGGAGGGGTTTAGAATTAAAGAGGATGATAGAATGGTAGTTGAGAGTGAAATAAGGTGTTGTAAATGCGGTAGTAAGGAAGTACTAGCTAAAATAGGGGGCAAGTACTATTGTGTTAAATGCGGTAGGGAAGTAGTAATGAAGCATTTACTTAGCCAAATAGAATCCTTAGAGAGGAGCATGTTGAAGCCTGAAGGTAGCGTTGAAAAGTAAGGACTACTTTATTTCTTAATTCTAAGTCCCAACTACTTTATTGTATTTACTATATTTATATGCTTAGAAATTACTATAATTACTTTTGTTAACTCAAAAGTAACTAAGAAAATGCTTAACTTAATTAAGACTTTAATTTAATAGGAATGAGTGTAATTAAGGAGCTCGTAGCTAAGTTAGAGAAAGAATTAGGTTTCATTAAGGGTAACGTAGCTATACTGATGTTAAGTTCCTTAGTTATAAGCTTCGTTAAGAGCATGCCGGAAACTTATTACTCACTTTACGTATTAGGTTTAGGGGCTACTCCCTTACTGTTAGGATTAATGGATTCCTTAGCTTCGCTCGTTTACTCCCCTTTTCAGTTCCTAGGAGGTTACATAGCCGATAGTTACGGTAGGAGGAAGGTAATAATTTACATGACTTTTACTCTCTCCTTCATTTATTTAGCTTACGCTTTGGCGCCGGATTGGAGAGCTATTTTAATAGCCGTTATGGCCTCAGAAATAGCATCCCTGCATAGGCCCGCTTTAGAAGCTATAATAGCCGATTCAATACCACCGGAGAAAAGGGGTATGGGATATTCGTTAATAATGTTAATAGTGAACTCCATAGCCGTACCCTCCCCTATAGTAGCCGGACTTATATGTAGTAAGTTAGGACTGATGAAGGGGATGAGGCTTATCTACTTCTCCACTGCACTAGGGTTCGCCGTAGCTGCCTTAATTAGGTGCAAGTTAAAGGAAACCATCATAGTTAAAGCTAAGCGAACCGGTAAGAAGGGGGTTAGGGTAAGGGAAGTAATAGGAGATATGCTGGAGGCCTTTAAGGCGTTAAGGTATACTCCCCGAGTAGCGATGTATTTAATAATTGCTTCAATTATAATTAATTTCGCCTATTCCCCGCTCTACCTGTATTTCGTAGTTTACGCTAAGGAGGTATTAGGTATGGGGGAATTGACTTGGGGGATGATAACTTGCTGGAATAAATTAGCCAGTATAGTCTCACTAATACCATTAGGTAAGTTAACCGATATGGTGAAGAGGAAACTAGTACTCTCTATTACAGGCCTCCTAGTACCAGTATGTATTCTGTTATTTATCAAGGGTGGTAACCTAGGGGCGGCCATAGGTTATTCGATGCTAGGAGTAGCGCTTGCCGGGGTAAGTGTCTCCTATAATTCGCTAAGGGCCGATCTAGTACCGAAGGAATATAGGGGGAAGATAATGGGATTGGAGAACCTACTGACGTACATAGCTATGGCCTTAGGGGACGTAGTAGGGGGTTACCTTTACGAAAAGTGCTCCCCTACTTCTCCCTTTTTAGCTTCCACCTTAGCCGTTACATTAGGTTTCTTACTTATAATAGTGCTCGTTAAGGAACCGGTAACTAGGTACAAGTAACAACTTCCTACTCGTACTCCCTCCACGTATAACCGCACTTTACGCATTTGAAGAACCTAGTAGCTGGTTCATCCGCGCTCCTAGTTTGAATTTCCCAATAATACGCTTCATTGTTACCGCATTTTGGACATAATGCCTTCACCTTAGGTAGCGTTTTAATCTCGTTCTCCATAACTACCGTTCTCTCTTTAGGGTCATGCTTAATACTCTCCTTTACTATATACTTTCTACGTTCCTCCTCCCCTACTTCCTTAATGTAACTGCACCTAGGGCATTTTAACACTACTTTATTACCCGTATTAGCTGGGACGAGTATGGAACCGCAGTTAGGGCAGTATTCCACATCGCTTCACCTAGCGGAAATATTTAATTAAGTGTGGGCTTAAATGTTTAGCGGTGAAATCCATGAGGGAGTTTTATAGCTACGCGGAACTCTTGGAGAGGGCCTTAGGGAGATTGCCTAAGAAACCCGAAGCTGTTAGGGAGAGATTTGAAGTACCTAAGGCTGAGGTAGTAATTAGCGGTAAGAGGACGTTCATACACAACTTCAAACAGATCTGCGATAAGCTAAATAGGCCTCCTCGACACGTACTGAGGTTCATCTTAAGGGAACTAGCAGCGCCCGGTACGATAGAGGGTAGTAGCGCAATAATACAAGGTGAAATACCTAAATCTACTATAGATAAATTAATAGAGAGGTATTACAGGAGGTACGTCGTGTGCCCTATTTGTGGACGCCCTGATACGTTCTTAGTGAAGGAGAGGAGGATATACTTCATAGTATGCGGGGCTTGCGGAGCTAAGTCCTCAGTACCTCCTATAATTTAAATTAATGAAATCAATAGTAAGGGCCTAATAGCCAAACGTTACTTATCCTTACGTTCGTTAACCCTTCTTCCTTCGCCACTTTAAGTGCTTCACTAGCATGTTTTAGGCTGGTAGGGGGTAAGTCGTCCATTAAATAATCAGGATGGAACGCTAATAGCGTGTAGGGTATGGAGGGATCTAAGGAAGCTATGAACCGCGCGATCATTCTTACCTCCAATACGTCTACGTAACCCGGTACTAGTAAGGTACTTACGGCTAGTAAGGGAACTTCCTCCCTGAACTTCAAGAATTTAGCTATGAACTTTAAGTTCTCCCATACTGCCTTACCATCCGCGCCCGTTAATGCCTTATAGACCCTGGGGTTCCAAGCCTTCACGTCCACCTTTATTATCCCTCCGCTAGATAGGGATACTTTAATTACCTCGTTTAATAAGTCCCTAGACATTAAGCCGTTAGTCTCCCAACATATCCTTAGTATCTTGCCCTTACGCTTCCTTAAAGATTCCTTCGCTACGGCTAATGCGTGAGGTAACTGGGGAGTGGGATCTCCTCCGAAGAAGCATATGCAGGTCACCTTTTCGTTAAGCGCTGCCTTAACCAATTCCTCGGTGCTTACTAAAGGATTTAGTTCTGCAGTTAATCTTCTATAATGCCAATTCTGACAGTAAAGGCAATCTAAATTGCATGCTCCGTAAAATACTGCTAAATTATAATAGCCACGCTCCCCCTCCTTACTTAAAGCGTACTTAGGGTAACCTGCACCAGTAGTAGCTGGGCAGAACCAACTAGCTACACAATTGGTAGGTATGGGATCATAATACCATTCCGCTACAGCGTAACCTCTTAAGCGGATTAAGTAGGATAACTTGCCATTTCTATTGGTTAGTAGCCCGCAAAACCCCTTACCATTATTACCTATGGAACATTTATTAGAACATAGGGGGCAAACAACACCATTCGGTGCTTTAGGTGGTTGAAAAGGTAATCCCCATTTAGTTTTACTAATTTTGTGCGCCCTACTTACCTCCCTCTCCCATCCGTTTACACCCTTCCTTAAACAATCTAAGCATATCCTCAATATCGAGGAAATTAAGCGATCTTCCTTACCGCACAGTTTACATTTAGTCATCATTTAACTGTTTAACCTCTATTCCTGTATATTATAGCTCATCTTATCAAGGTGACTCTAAATTTGTAGTTCCGCTAAGTTTTAAATTAAGATGGAAGTTGTAATCCTTAGGTGAACGATAATGAAAGGCCCTCCTTTCCATATTAGAGCTAAACCGGAGGAAATAGCGGCCAAGGTTATAGTAGCTGGGGATCCAGCTCGTGTTAATCAATTAGCTACTCTACTGGAAAGAGCTAAGATAGTTAATGAGAATAGGGGCTTCATAACATACACCGGGAACTACAAAGGGGAGGAAATTACGATAGCTACTCATGGGATAGGAGCGCCTTCAGCAACCATAGTACTTGAAGAGTTAATAATGCTAGGAGCTAGGGTAGTGATACGCTTAGGGACATGTGGAGCGTTAGTACGGGAATTAAGGAAGGGGGATCTCATCGTAGCTAGCGGGGCTGCTTACTTAGGCGGAGGTAGTGCTGTAAGCGCTTACTTACCCGGTGCTTGTATGCCTACAGCTCCCCATCCCGAAGTAACTACAGCTTTAATTAACGTCTGTAAGCGATACGGTGTAAAGTATGCGTTAGGCCCTGTAGTTAGTAGCGACGCTTTTTACGCCGAGGATCCGGACTTCGTTAGGAAGTGGAGTAAAATAGGCATAATAGCCGTAGAGATGGAGTGTGCGGCTCTTTTCGCTTTGGGTTGGATGAGGAGGGTTAAGACCGGTGCGCTACTTATAGTTAGCGATAGCCTAGTACGCGAAGAAGAAAAGGAACTAGCTACGGCTGAAGAACTAAAGGAGGTAATAAGGAGGGCCGGTGAACTAGCCTTAGAGGCTTTAAAGGAGGTTAAGATCTAAATTCCCCCTAATACCAGCTCGAGGGCTCGTTCCTCACTGAATTTAACTCTATATTTCCTTCTAAAGAAATTAATGACGTTAGCTATATCCCTCCTCAGGAGGTTAACAGCTTCGGGATGCCCCTTAGGTACCCATTGGGGCCAATCTATTATCTTTAACTCCTCAATCTCCGGTTTAATTATTATATTGTATTCGCTGAGATCGCCATGTATTACGCCGCACTCATAGCCTCTCTTGATATTACCCAGTACCCTAATGAGGACGTTCAGGGGTTCCTTTAACCGAGGCTTTTCGAAAAGAGGTATCCCCTCTATTATATCCATTACTACTACATGCCTATTATGTGAGATAGGCTTAGGTACCTCGACTTTAGCATCATAGAGTATTTTAAGTGCCTCGTACTCCCTTTCCGCTGCCAACCTAGATTGATACAACCAAGAGATATGGCGCCTATCCCCTACATAAATCCTATACCGTCTAGTAGCTCTAAAGCTAATCCTACCTAATCTATGGAATTTAACGGCAATCCTTAAACCGCTGGGAGTAAGTCCTTCGTATACATCGGATTCCTTGCCTACTCCAAGAGGCTTAAGGCTTAAGCTCCCTATTACCCCTCTTTTAACTAACGCGTTTAAAGCTAAGCAATCGTAACCCCTAGTCGTTAGTATGAAACCTATGTAGGCTCCCTTACGCCTTTGAACTAGACCTAATTCGTGTAACTTCTTAAGCATTTTAATTACTCTTTCCTCCTCCCATTTAGTAAACGAAGACAGATATTCCACCGGTACGTACATGAATTTAGCCATGCCTACCTCTATACTCCTAAGTAGTTTAAATTCCTCTTCACTTAACGATTTAAAGGCCTCTACGGTCGCGTACAACTTTACTCTCCTTAAAACGCTAACTTAATTTCCTACTTACTCGATTAGATATACATGCCTAAATATGTTTTCGTAACGGGGGGGGTTTTAAGTTCGGTAGGCAAGGGACTAGTAACGGCTTCTATAGCTAAGATGCTTCAAGTAAGAGGATTTGAAGTTACAGTCGTAAAGATAGACCCTTACTTAAACGTAGATGCAGGTACTATGAACCCCTATATGCATGGAGAGGTCTTCGTAACGGAGGATGGTGGTGAAACGGACTTAGACTTAGGCCACTATGAAAGATTTCTAGGGGTTAATTTGAGTAAGTATAACAATATAACCGCTGGACAAATTTACAAACAGGTTATAGAGAACGAAAGAAAAGGGGTTTACTTAGGCCAATGCGTCCAGATAATACCGCACATAACGGACGAGATAAAGCGTAGGATAAGGGAAGTAGGTAAAAGGGGGTACGAATTCGTAATAGTGGAGATTGGAGGTACAGTAGGGGATATAGAGGGCCTACCTTTTCTAGAGGCGATAAGGCAAATGAGATTAGAGGAGGGGGAGGAAAATACCTTCTTCGCACATGTAGCTTTAGTACCTATACTAGAAGTTACTGGAGAGCAGAAGACAAAACCCCTTCAGCATAGTGTTAAGGAATTAAGGAGGATAGGTATACAACCTGACGCTGTAATAGCTAGGTGTAGGGAACCGCTACTGGAGGAGGTTAAGAGGAAAGTAGCACTTTACTCTAATGTAGCTATAGGAGCCGTATTCACATCTTATGATGTTAATCCCATATACAAGTTGCCTTTAATCTTGGATAGGCAGGGCTTAGGAGACTATATTTGTAGAAAGCTAAGGGTAGAGGCCCCTAAACCACGTTGGGAACCTTGGATTAATATACTGAAAAAATATGAGAACATGAAGAAGCCCGTACATTTAATACTATGCGGTAAGTACGTAAAGTTAAGGGATTCCTATAAGAGCATTGTAGAAGCTATATACCATGCAGCTGCTGAACTAGACGTGAAACCTGTGCTACATTGGGTAGAGGCTGAAGACGTAACTTCTCCTAAGTATGTAAGTGAGGCATTTAGGGAGGTACATGGAGTTATAATACTACCGGGCTTCGGACTTAGGGGAGCTGAAGGCAAGATTAATTGTATAACTTATGCTAGAACACATAATGTGCCATTCTTAGGTATATGCTTCGGATTACAGTTAGCGGTAGTAGAATATGCTAGGAACGTTATAGGCTTAAGGGAAGCTAATAGCACCGAGTTAGATCCTAATACACCACACCCCGTGGTGACCTTACTTCCTGAACAGGGAGGGATAAAGGAATTAGGCGGGACATTAAGGTTAGGGGCTTATCCCATTAAATTGATTAAAGGCTCTATAGTTTATTCGCTTTATGGTAAGGAGGTAATTTATGAAAGGCATAGGCATAGGTACGAGGTTAACCCAGCTTACTTACCTCTCCTGCGTAAGGGCGGTTTAAGGGTTACCGGTTTTAGCCTAAATAGCAGTAGGGTCGAATTCATAGAGTTACCTTCGCATTACTTCTTCGTAGCTACTCAAGCTCATCCGGAATTTAAAAGTAGGCCGGGTAGCCCAAGTCCGCTCTATTATGGCTTTATTAAAGCTGCGCTATATAAGAGCTTAAGGTTGGATAGCCCATTTAGGAAATTGGTAGAAGGGAGGAGGGTTAATTAACCAGTTATTAGGAGGTTAAGTTCTAGTAAATTTATAGAGATCATCAAGAAGATGTTGCTAAGAGGCCTCTCTACTTACTCCTAAACTCCTAGAAACGAAGTCTGTGAATTTAAGAAGTACTGTTTACAGAGGCTCCTAAGGTTCGAGAGCTAACTTCCTATAACTCCCTCTGCTTACTTCCTTTAGCTTATTCCCGTCTTGGAAAGGAATTCTTAACGGTAGTTCCAGAGAAGGGAGAGTTAACGGATATGTGGAACGTTATTATATAATGTATAATTTTTTACCGTTCGTTTGTTACGGAATTCTTGTGGCGATTAAAGTCGTCGGGGGCATGCTTAAAGGTTTCATGGCTTTCCCTAGTTTACTATTATAACTCTAAGTGACTCGTATCTTTCGAGATTTAGCTAATGGCTTAACATATTTATAGACATGCCCTTTTACAAGGTTATTTTCATGTATAAGGAGGTCTTCATGTACACTCAGAAGTGTGAAATGTTGGGATACTATCTCGGCTTTTATCGTATCTATTTCGTAAACATTATGGAATACCTCAGGATCCCCAGGATAGTATAGTAAACAACCTCCAGGTTTCAGAACCCTATGTATTTCGCGAATTAGTTTAATTCGTTGAGCACTTGTTGGGAAATAATAAGTGTGCAAAACATCGAATAATAAGGCGAAATCTATAGAGTTACTACTTAACGGTAACCTTAATTCCCCTTTTGTTTTAATTACAGTAACATTTACTAAGCCATATCTACTAATCCTTTCCCTGAGTTCATTAAGTCCCTCCCCGGGCCAGTAACCTCTATCCTCCTTATCTATAGCGTAAACGACTCCTCTATTACCAACTATTAAAGCTATGGGTATCGTGTAGTTCCCTGAGCCGCAACCGAAGTCTAGAATTTTCATTCCCTCTCTTATCCCTAATTTTTTGAAAAGCTTAATTATATGGTTCTCAATCCAGTTCATATAGCTAAGAGTAACCCTTTTCAATAATATATAGAATATAACCGGCTGTACTCAAACTTAACTATTAAGTAGCGCTTTTATGCCCAGAGGGGCTCGCTGGTACGTAAAGAGGTCAGAGTTCGAGAACTTCATCACTTTCAGGTGCGAGCTGCTTCATCACACCTTCTTCCCTAAACGGTAAGGGTAACTACCGAATTTAAATTTTACCTAAAGTGAGAGGCTAATATAGAAATCAATATTACTGTAAGATCTTAAAGGATACCGAGGGAGATTCCGTGGTCCACATGGAAGTTAGTAGTTTAGGAAGCTCTGTACTAGTAGTACTACATAACGTACTTTCCATTCAGAGAGTAGTTGAGATGGCTAAGGTAGTTTACGGCATGGGGTTTACTACCTTTATAGTATCTAAGGCAGCAGGAGCAGCTGCTCAAACAGGTGTACCCGAAGCTCAGAAAATGGCTTTAAAGCGGGGTAAAAACTTCCTTTACTTAAGCGATTTACCTGATGTCATGGAGTTGTTTTCCCCTAAATCAGTATACCTTTTCGTACCTAAAGGTTATGGTAAGGGCCTTTTCTCCCCTGAGGAAGTAATAGATGAAATAAGTAGGGGACATAGGGTGGTACTAATCTTCGGGGGTTTAGATCCGGGCCTCTCTAAAAAGGAGTTAGAGTTAGGTAAAGCAGTATGCCTTCCTTACGTAGACTCCGACTTGGGCCCCATAGGTAACGCCGCCGTAGCGCTCTACGAGTTAAAGAAATATTATGGAGGGGTTAAGTAGTTTTACCATCCCCTATAATGCTCCCAACCTCTACGCTCTACTTCCTTCAATTCCTCACCTACCCTTAAGTAAACCCCTCTACCTACCTCTACCCTACCCAGATAGAATAGTTTGCCACCTACCTCCCTTATTGCCTTCATAGCTTCCTTCACCTTTCCTTTAGGTATGGTTATCAGCAATTCGTATTCCTCCCCTCCCTCGTAAAGTGCTAAATCGATGGGATTTACGCCTTCCCCCTCCGCGTACTCCTTCACCCCTTCAGAGAGCGGTACGTTATCTATTACTATCCTGACCTTACTATTTTCGGAAATCTCGTGGAGTGAGATAGCTAGGCCATCACTTATATCTATACTAGCGTGAACTAAACCCCTTCCTATCAGCGTTAATCCTTCCTTTAACCTAGCCATTGGCCTAAAGACCGATGATATCGCCTTTTGCAGTAACGTTTTATCCTTAGGCCTCCTACCCCTTAGTAACGCTCTAAAGGCTACTGAGGTTAATCCAAATGAACCTGTAGCGTATACTAAATCACCCGGTTTGGCATCCCTCCTTCTAGGTACCCTATGGTCTTTAGCGTAACCTAAGAAGCAACCTACCAAAGTTAATTCCTTACCTTCACTTAGGTCCCCTCCCCATACGTACATACCGTACTTTTTGGCATATTCATCCATACCGACATATATCCTTCTAAGGTAATCCCACTCTATGGCTCCGGGAATTGCGACCGATACCGCCATTCCTAAAGGCTTAATTCCCTTAGAAGCGAAGTCGCTTACCCCCATAGTGACTAATTTCCTACCTATATCCTCGGGCTGCATTCCCGGTAATAAATCTACCGATTCTACGAACGAATCTACCTTTAAAGCTACATATGCTCCATTGATGTTTACTAGGCTTACATCATCATATCCCATTAACTCCTTAGGATCCTTCCTTAATAACGAAAGTAACATCTTTATCGTTCTGTACTCTCCTAAATCCTTTATCCTCACCTATTTACCTCTTCCCTCCTCAACCTAATTCTAAATATACTTATACTATCGTTAAAGTTTTTAATACCTATCGAGTCCTTAATATAACGTAGCGGGGGTGGCCGAGCTAGGTCAAAGGCGCCGGACTCAAGAGTTACGAGGTAGGATTAGCAATGGGAGATCCGGTGGCGTAGGCCTGCGCGGGTTCGAATCCCGCCCCCCGCACTATTTTTATATATTTTGTTAATACGTTATTCACGTAGGTTAGTTAATAAATTTAATTAAGGGATAATGGGTCCTTATTAACGGTTTTACCTTTAGGTGGTAGAGGCTGTGGTAATAGGGGCATTCAGGAAGGTCATAGGGGTAGATATATTACCCTTCAAGCATCCCCTAAGAGGAGAGCCGGCCTTCGCTTTAACCATATTAGAGGACGGTATAGTTAAAAAGAGGATTGAGGAGGCATCATTATCTAAGTTATTGAAAGTAGTTAAGAAGGAGAAACCGGAAGTTTTAGCCTTAGATAATATATTTGAGCTAGCTAGTAACGTTAGTAAGCTCCTAAGGGTATTTAATTCGTTACCTCCTAGTACTAAGGTAGTACAGGTTACTAAATTAGCCGATACGGATATACCGTTAGAGGTATTAGCCAATAAGCACGGATTAGCTAATGGTAACAAATTATCCCCGTTGGAAGCATCTGAGGTAATAGCTAAATTAGCTTACATGGGAATAGGTTCTATAGTATCGCTCTTTGAGGAGGAAACTAGGATAATAGTAGCTAAATGTAGGAGCTTGGGCCAGGGAGGTATGAGTAGTAATAGGTATGAGAGGAATATTAGCGGGCTCATATTAAGGGCTACTAGAAAGGTGGAAGAGGCTCTATCTAAGCATGGGATAGATTATGATCTTTTCTTCAAGAAGGGGAGTTACGGTTTGACGGGTAGCTTATTCATAGTATACGCGCCAAGGGAGAAACTCTATGGAATAGTAAAGCAGGCTAAGGGTCACGACTTAAAGATATTAATACGTCCTGTACCTAAGAAAAATATCGAATATATACCCCTTAGGGGTGGTAAGAAAGTAGCCCTTAAGGCGGCTAGGAGAAATTACCTTATAGTAGGAGTCGATCCAGGGATAGAGACTGGCTTAGCTGTGTTAACTATTCTGGGTAAGCCATTATTATTGGCGAGTGCTAGGGGGATTAGCCGCAATCAGATTATAGAGAGGGTAACCAATTACGGAGTACCGCTCGTGATAGCTACTGACGTTAATCCCCCCTCGCTTTACGTAAAGAAACTAGCTTCTTCCCTAAATTCGGTGCTTTACGTTCCACCTAGAGACCTCTCCATAGTAGAGAAGAGGAAAATAGTAAGAGAATTTATAGAGAGGGAGGGTAGGGGAATAAAGGTAATAAATTCGCATCAAAGGGATGCTTTAGCAGCGGCTTTAAAAGCCTTTTACGCTATTAAGGAAAAGATAGAGAGGGTAAGGGAGGAGCTAAGTAAAGCTAAGTTAAATATACCGTTGCAAGAGGTAATAGCTTTAGTTATAAAGGGAAAGACCGTGAGGGAGGCGTTAGAGGAGTTAGGTAAGGAAGAGAGGAAAAAGAGGAGGGTAATACAGATTAAGGGAGGAAAGGAGGAGGCTTACGAAGAGGAATTGAAGCGCAAAGTAAGGATAATTGAGGAGTTAAGGCGTAGGAATAGGATACTCTTAGAGGAATTAAGGAATAAGGAGGACGAGATTAAGAAGCTTAAGATTACTTTGGAGCGAGAACTAAGTAAGAGGGAACATCTTAGGAAGGAGAATGCTTTAGTGGCTCTTGAGGAAAGGGTAAGGGAGTTAAGCAAGGAAGTAGCATCCCTAAGAAAGGAAAACGAAGAATTAAGGGATAAGTTGAGGAGTTGGAGGGAAGTAGCGCTTAAGGTAGCTGAGGGCGAATTATTATGTCTAAAGGTCATGGACGTCCTAACGCCTTCTAAGCTTCTTACTTTTAGCATAAGGATAAAGGAAGGAGCTAACATAATAGCGGTTAAGGAGTTAACTACGTTAAATGAAACCCTAATGGATAGGTTAATTAAATCTGGAATTAAAGCCATCATAGTCTTAACTCATATAGCTAAGGATATAGAGGAACTGCTAGCTGAGAATATGATAGCGGTTATTAGGGTTAAGGAGTTAAAATATGAGGATATGGATGGTTATCTATTGGTAAGTAGGGAGACCTTAGATAGAGCGTTAAGAGCTAAAACGGAGTTAATGGAACTAAGGCGGGAGGCTAGACTAAGGGAGCAACTTAAGGAGGTCATCTATAAATATAGGGAAAGGAGGGTTAAGGAATTAAGTTCTTAACCTTAAAGAGATAGCGATACCTTTAAGGTCCTCCACGTACTATCTTAGGAGCTGGGAAAGAATATGGGGGCGGCTAGCTTAGAGAGAGTGAAGATATATACTGTAGTCGATAATGATAGCTATAAGGAGGGTTTTAAATCCGATTGGGGGCTTTCATTTTACCTCGAGTGCGAGAAAGAAGGGCTAATTAAGAAGTTACTAATGGATGTAAGTGGGTCTCCAAATATCTTCTTCTCAAATATTAATGCTTTTAACATAGATATAAAGGCTGTAAAAACTATCTTCATAAGCCATTGGCATTGGGATCATGCAGGAGCACTCCTCAAAGTAGTTAAGGATTTAAGTAATGTAACTATCTACGCCCCTACTCACAATAAGGAGGTTGAAGGCGAATTAAGAAAGTTAAGCGCGGAGGTGATAAGTTGCGATACCCCATTAACGATATCCGATGGTATATACTCCACCGGTAAATTATCTAATAAAGTTGAAGAACATAGTTTAGTACTTAATGTTAAAGATAAGGGATTAGTGATACTAGTAGGGTGCTCACATCCAGGCATCATTAATATAGTTAAGAAGGCCGTGGAAGTTACTGGAGTAAATAGAATATATGGTATCATGGGTGGGCTTCATATCAGCGAAACTAAGGAAGGTAAGGAAGTAGCTAATTTTCTCAAAGAGATAGGGATAAACTTTATTTCTCCAATCCATTGTACAGGGGAGAAGGCTAGGAGGGCTATAGGAGAGGTACTGGGTGAGGGAAGGATATTAGTTAATGGAAGCGGTAGGGTAATATCCATTTAAGGAGCTTTAGGGGAAGGTCTTACTGGAGGGGTCTTACCTGAGTAATAATCGAAGACTATAGATTTACTTACACTCCAAGTACCGTTAATTACCTCCTTAGAGAAGAAGTACTCAGCCGGATTATTAGGATTCCAATACCATATCGCGCCCGTAGAAGTAAATCCCTTACCTGTCTTAGATACATGGTACTCCATCCTAGGGAAATCCTCCCCAGTACCTACCGTAGCCCATATTATGGCCTTATCGGCCTCATTAAGTTCGGTTACGGTGCCGGCCTCACCTATAGCGGCGTGCATAGCGCTATTACCGTAACTCTTTATCCATTGAAGCTTACCTCCGGTAGACATATATTGTACGTTGAAGGACTCCTTTAAGTTAGCACCAGTAGCGTTACCAGCTATGTCTATTACCTTATCGAATGAAAGGTGTAAGGTGCCTAAGATGGAATTATATACTACCCTTACGCTAAGTACCCCTCCTCCCCCATAGGTATACGATAACCTCTCGGTGAAGTTATAATACCCTTTAACGGTTACGCTACTTACTTCCTTTTGGTAAGCCGCTTGTCTTTTAACTACCATAAGTGGGTCTGCAAAGGCTGGTAGTAAGGGAAGAGCTAAGAAGGATACCAATAACAGCCACGTTAACCTCATAAGCTACCCCGTTCTTACTTAACCAGGCTAAATATTTATAGATTACTTAATGCGATGTCATCTTATTGCCTTAGGGGCGATCCCTTACCATCTTATTAATCTTTTCAGAAACCTTAAATTTACGTCCATGTTATAGTAGTGGGCGCTGCCTATGGCCCGGGAGGACCTTAAGTACTTATTTTATCCGAATAACGTAGCGGTGATAGGTGCCTCTAGGACGCCCGGTAAGATAGGCTATGAGTTATTAAGAAACATCCTGGAGTACGGTTATAAAGGTAAGGTTTACCCTATAAACCCTAAAGCTGAGGAGATATTAGGGCTTAAGTCTTACCCCAGCGTACTTAACGTACCGGATAAGGTGGATATGGCCGTAATAGCAGTACCGGCTAAGGTAGTACCTAAAGTACTAGAGGAATGCGGTAGGAAGGGCGTCAAGGCAGCAATAGTTATTTCTTCCGGTTTCAAGGAAGTCGGTAACGTCGCGCTAGAGGAAAAGATAGTAAGTATAGCCAAGAAGTACGGAATAAGGTTATTAGGTCCGAACATATTCGGCCTTTATTATGCTCCCTCGAAGTTAAACGCTACCTTCGGACCTAGAGACGTGTTACCCGGGTCTATAGCATTTATAAGCCAAAGCGGAGCCCTAGGTATAGCATTAATGGGTTGGACGATTTTAGAGGAAATAGGGTTATCCGCCGTAGTTAGTATAGGTAATAAAGCCGACATAGATGACGCCGACCTGATAGAATTCTTCTTGAATGATGAACATACTAAAGTTATACTAATTTACATGGAGGGTATCAGGAGGGCTAGAGAGTTTATGAAGGTAGCTAGGGTTACAACTAAGAACAAACCGATAATAGTTATAAAGGCTGGAAGATCGGAAAAGGGCGTTAAGGCTATAGTTTCACATACGGGCTCCTTAGCTGGTTCAGATACTATATATTCGGCAGCCTTTAAGCAATGCGGCGTACTTAGAGCTATGAACATAGAGGAGGCTTTTGATTGGGCTAGGGCTTTAGCTCAGTTACCTTCCGAGCTCAAGAGGGAGGAGGCAATTATAATAACTAACGGCGGTGGATTAGGGGTCATGGCAACAGATGCATGTCAGGAGTACGGTATTAAGCTTCTTGAAGTACCGGAGGACTTAATAGCTGAGTTTAGGAAGTACATGCCTCCTTTCGGTAGTCCTTATAACCCCGTAGATCTTACCGGGCAGGCGACGGAGAAGGAATACTATGGAGCGGTATCTACTGCTTTAAGCGACGAAAGGATAGGTATGGTAATAGTACTTTACTGTGAAACTGCGGTAGCTGATCCCATAAAGGTAGCTGAAGTAGTAGTAAAGGCTAAGGAGGAGGCTAAAGAGGTAAAACCAATTATAGCGGCTATGATAGGAGGGGAGAGAACCGAAAAAGCTATAAAAGAGTTAAATAGGAAGGGCGTACCTGCCTATCCCGTAGCTGAAAGGGCTATATCTTCGTTGTCCGCCTTTAAGAAATGGATCCAATGGAGGCAGCGTACGTGATCCCTATGCTCATTTACGCTTAGCTCTTTTCCTCCTAGCTTTAGTCCTTTTAACTTTCTTACGCTTTACTTCACTGGTTTTTACTATCCCTTTAACTCCTTTAATTAAGCCTAGGAACCTAGACAAGGATTTGCTGACTCTACTTGCCTTATCCCTTGAAAGGGGATTGGAGGGTTCGATCCTTAATCTCCTTCCTGCCTTAACTAATTTTAAGGAGGATATAGTAGCTTCACCGTACTGTAACGCCAAGTTATACATTAAATCCTGAAACACTAAGTAATGCTTCCTACATAGGGTATAATGCCTAGAGTTGAAGGTTAATTCTACGTAACCTTCTTCGTTGCACCCTACGTACTCGCAACTCAACTCCTTCACCACCCTTCTTGATCTTTAATTTTAAAAATCCCTCCTTAACCTACTAACCGGGGTGTGATAGTATGGTCGAATACAAAATAGAGGTGGTAGACATAAAGATACCGGAGGGGGTAAATGTAATACTTGGAATTTCTCACTTTATAAAGAGCGTAGAGGACATATATGAGGCTTTAGCGGATTCGGCACCTTCCATTAAGTTCGGCATAGCCTTTTGCGAAGCTAGCGGTAAGAGATTAGTAAGGAGAGCTGGTAATGATGAGGAATTAATCGATATGGCTATTAACGCTGCATTGAAAATAGGAGCTGGGCATACATTTATAATATTCATTAGGGATGCTTATCCCATTAACGTACTACCTAGGTTAAAAACGGTACCGGAAGTATGTAGTATACTAGCCGCTACTGCTAACCCCTTACAGGTAATAGTAGTAGAAACCCCTCAGGGCAGGGGGGTAATAGGCGTAGTAGACGGCTATACCCCTAAAGGCGTAGAGGATCGAAAAGGTATAGAGGAAAGGAAGGAAATAATTAGGAAGCTAGGTTACAAGGAGGGTTAATATTAGAGTGGATTGTGTAAACAAATATAAAAACGAATATAAACAGGTAATAGTAGTACGTTGTGATCTTAATATAAGTAAGGGTAAATTAGCTACGCAGGTAGCCCACGCGGCCGTAACTGCCTCTGAGGAAGCTAAATCCCATAACTTAATATGGTGGAGGAAGTGGTGGGAAAGCGGACAGAAGAAGGTTGTATTAAAAGTAGAAAATGAGGAGGAACTATTAAAGATATATAAGGAATGCTTAAAGAGCGGTTTGCCAGTAGCCTTGATAAGGGACGCAGGTTTAACGGAGATACCTCCAGGTACTTTAACTGCGGTAGGAATAGGGCCGGCGCCCTCTAAATCTATAGATAAGATCACCGGTAGTCTACCCTTACTTAAATGAGGGAGGAATTACGAGGGTAAAGGATCCTTTAGACATAGTAGTAGGCATGGATACTTATGCCACTAAAGTGAATGGAATAGGAGGTAAAATTAGGGAGAAATACGAGGATTTCCTAGTAGAGGAAATAGGGCCTGGAGGTTTAATAGCTTCCCGTTCAATTACCCATAAGGGGTTAGGTGGTAACTTTACCTGGTTAGTCATGGAGAAGAGGGGCTTAAATACTATAGAGGCCATTAGGAGGTTAGCTAGAGCCCTTCGGGTAAGGATAGGCGACCTCTATTACGCCGGCTTAAAGGACGCTAAGGCTATTACTTTGCAATTCATAAGTTATAAAGGCGACTTACCTAGCATAGGGGAGGTAGATGGTAGCGGTAAGGTTAGAGTAGTAGCTTCCTTTAAAATGCCATTCAATATAACGCCCAGTTTACTTCAAGGTAATAGGTTTACTATAACGATTAGGAAGGTAGCTTTAAGCAAAAGTGAAGTAGAGAGAAGGTTTAAGTACTTCTTTAATGAAATAAATGAGGCAGGAGGCTTACCATCGTATTACGGTTATCAAAGGTTCGGTACCATAAGGCCCAATACTCACATAATAGGTTTCTATTTGATAAAAGGTATGTTTAAGGAAGCTGTCGAAGAACTAATAGGTAAGGTATATCCTAAAGAAAGAGAGGAGGTTAAGGAAGCACGTGAAATAGCCCTAGGCGGTAATTATAAAGAGGCGTTAAAGCTAATGCCTAGAAGCTTAAGGTATGAGAGGATTATACTATCTCACCTTCTTAAAAGGAAGAACGACTATTTAGGGGCTTTGAGAAGATTACCTTTTACGGTAAGAAGGCTATTCGTAGAGGCTTTTCAGTCTTACCTCTTTAATAGGGTAATAAGTTTAAGGATACTTAAAGAGCTTCCCTTAAATAGGGCGTTAATTGGGGATAAAGTGGGGATGTTAGATAGGATGGGTAATGTAACTGGTGTACTTACGGTTAATGAAGTTAACTTATGTAAGGTAAACGAATTAATAGCTAAAGGTAAGCTATGCTTAGTGCTGAATGTATTTGGTTACGAAACCATATTAAGCAAGGGAGAACAAGGTGAGATAGAGAGGGAGGTATTGAAGGAGGAAGGGATTACCTTAGCGGATTTTAAGGTGAAGCACTTCCCCGAGGCATCCTCTAAAGGCTATTACAGGATAGCATCGTTTAAACCGGAGGGATTGAAGGTGATAAATATAAGTGAGGATGAAATATATAGCGGTACATTAAAATTAACTTTAAGTTTTTCACTAAGGAAGGGACTTTACGCTACGGTCTTTCTCAGAGAGCTGATGAAGCCGGAAGATGTCGTAAGAGCGGGACTTTAAAGGTGGGTGGGAACCGTGGAAGACAAAATAGTTTCCATACTGAATTCAGTCGATGAAGCCATTAAATTAAACCATAGGAGGCTAGTAGTGATATTAGGTAATCATGACGAGAGAATAGTAGGATACTTAACGCAGATCCTAGGAAGTATTATAGATAAATTAAATCGAGAGGCTAGGCCCAAAATATTATATGCTTACCACGGATCGTATGAGGATTCGAGGAGGAGAAGGGACTTATTTGGGGAATTCGCGGAAGGTAGGGGTTATCTCGTAGATTACATAACTTATCCTGAAGCCTTCAAGGTACTGGGCACCACCTATGATTACGCGATCTTAGATTTAATTAACGACTTAAGACCGAACGATATAGGTAAGTTAATAGGCGTAGTAAGGGGGGGAGGCGTAATATTTTTACTAACTCCTAGGTTCGAAGATTGGCTTAAAATAGTTACTAAGTTTCAGGAAGGCTTAATTACCATAGGGCATAAAGTAGATGAAGTTAGGCATATATTCGTTAGGAGATTCGTTAGTAAGCTAATGGAGCATGATGGGATAATAATACTAGATTCTGATAAGTCTTCCTTCATTAAACCCCCTAAATTAATGGGAGAGGTAAGAACTTGGAGTAGGAGGCCTTTAGTATTACCGGAGAAGACGGTATTCCCTAAGAGGGTTTACTCCTTAGCCATGACCCAGGACCAGGTTGAAGTAATCAAGTTAATGGAATTACTTTACGAAAGGCCTAGGGAGGGGAAGGTAGCTATAGTCATAACAGCGGATAGAGGAAGGGGAAAATCGTGCGCCGTGGGTATAGCGGTAGCGGCCCTGGCGTATAAACTTAGGAGAGCTAAGGGTAAGGCTAAGATACTAATTACCGCACCTAGCATTACTAATGTTCAATCGTTATTCTCATTAGCTGCGAAGGCCTTCAAAGCCTTAGAACATAAAGTAGAAATAGATGAGAAGGATGGAGTTATATACGGCATTAAGGGTAAGGGAATAGAGTTAACTTATGCTTATCCTCTTGAGGCTATTAAATCAAGCGCGGATATACTTATAGCTGACGAAGCCGCTGGATTGCAAGTACCTATGTTATTCAAGTTGGAGGGGAAATTCAAGAGGATGGTCTTCTCCTCTACTATCCACGGCTACGAAGGGGCAGGTAGGGGTTTTTCGGTAAGGTTCCTAGGGATGCTAAGAAAGGACCCTGAGGTAAAGATAATAGAGTATGAAATGGAGGAACCTATTAGGTACGCGAGGGACGATCCCGTAGAGAAGTGGTTATTCGATACTTTACTATTGGACGCTGAACCCGCTAAGCTCGAGGATAGTGATATAGAAGCCATAAAGGAGGGTAAGGTGTATTATTATAAGCCTAAGCTAGAGGAATTCTTCTTACTTAACGAGGAGGAACTCAGGCAGTTCATCGGCATATACATCATGGCGCATTATAGGAATAACCCCGACGATTTAGGTATGATGATGGACGCGCCCCATCATACCATTAGAGCCTTAAAGTTAAATAATGGTAAGATCCTAACAGCGATAGAACTGGCCGAGGAGGGGGGCATACCTAAACCCGTAGGGAGGGAACTAGTTCAAGGGGCTTGGGTAGCCGGTAACATAATACCTGACAGGATTTTAAAGCATTATAGGCTATTGGGATTCGCTGAACTAAGGGGATGGAGGATAGTCAGGATAGCCACTCATCCATCAGTTCAGGGCATGGGCTTAGGATCAAGAGCGCTGGAGTACATCTGCAAAGAGGCATTAAATTCGGGTTATGAATGGGTAGGGGCAGGTTTCGGAGTTAACCTCCAATTACTTAGGTATTGGTTAAAAAACGGTTTCTATCCAGTTCACATAAGCCCCGATAGAAATCCTGTAAGCGGCGAATACACTGTAATCGTTATAAAACCCTTAACCGAGAGGGCTGAAGCTTATGTAAAGTTAGCTAATAGGGAATTCAGAGTTAAATTGGTTAACTCATTGCATGAACCTTATCATGATTTGGAGCCTAAAGTAGCCGCTTTATTATTGAAGTCTAAAATCGGGAAGGGTCTAAGTAAACTCTTTCTAACAGAGGTTCAGAGGGGTAGATTATTAAGTTATGCCTGGGATTTAATGACCTTAGAGAATTGCTTCGATGCGGTTAGGGAACTAACCAGATATTATTTCCTAGATGACGATCTTCAGAAACCTAAGTTAACTAAATTTGAGGAACTATTATTAATAGTAAAGGTATTACAGGCTAAAAGTTGGAGAGTTACTTGCAATCAATTAAAGGTAAAGCCTCCAGTCGCTATGGATTCATTAAGGGGGGCTATCAGGAAGTTATGTGAATATTATTTAGGGGCTTCCGAGGAGGTAGCGAGGGATTATTTCGTAGAGCCTAGATTTCTTAATTAAAGCGAATGGCATATATAGCTCTCCTATTAAGTTGAGTACGATAGTCGATGGCTCTCCCATAAGAGAGGGGAGGTAAAAGTTGAACATAAAGGCATTATGTTTTGACTTAGATGGTACTTTAATTAACGTAATAGAGGGAGTGTGGATAGGCCTTAACGCCTTACTATTACAACTTGAGGAAGCGGGCGTTAAATTAAATAGCCGTACGGCTTACGAGACATTCGTTTACATATTACTTAAATCTCGTATACCGCACCAGGACATATATTTATGTGAGTTACCACATTTCGATGCCTTCTTTAGGGAAGTTGGTATAGTCAATGAAAGAATTAAGGAAGTAGCTATTAAAGCTTATAGGGAGGCCGCTTTAAGCGCTCTTCAGCCCAATCCTGCCTTAACTAAGGCCATAGAGGAGCTAAGTAAGAGGTACGTACTAGCAGTAGTAGCTAACGGTAGGAGGGAAAGGATTAAGCTTTACTTAACTAAGTTAGGCCTATTTAGTTATTTCTCCTCGATAATTTCCTCAGATGAAGTAGGTTACGAAAAACCCTCTCCCTTAATATATGAATACGCTATAGAGAAGTTAGGTTTTAGGCCCTTTGAAATAGTAATGATAGGAGATGATCCCGTGCTCGATATAGATGCTGCTAATAGGGCAGGTATGAAAACCATACTTATTAGGAGGAACTACAGCTCAGAGGCCTCTAGGCCGTGGAGGCAATTCCTAGGTAAAAGAGGTGAAACTAAGCCGTTGGGTATAGTAAACAATGTAATGGAAGTACCTAGGCTAATTAGGCAGATAGTGGAGGAGCCTAGCTAGTGATAGTAGAGATAATCTCTACTGGTAACGAATTGTTAATGGGGGAAGTAACTAATACAAATTCTACGTGGCTAGCTAGGATCCTTACCGATTTAGGTTTTGAGGTGCGTAGGATAACTATAGTTGGGGACGATTTACTAGAGATAGCCTCTTCGATAAAGGAGGCTTTAGTTAGGGGGGCCTCCGTAATAATTCTAACCGGCGGCTTAGGTCCCACGCCTGACGACTTAACGGCTAGAGCCCTTTCCTTAGCTTTAAATAGGCGGTTAGAATTAAATGAGGAAGCTTTATCGATGGTAGCTAGGGAGTGTGGGAAAAGAGGGGTGGAGTTAAATCAGTGGAGAAGAAAAATGGCTTATATGCCTAAAGGTTCTAGGCCCTTACCTAATCCCTTAGGTATGGCACCTGCAATTATGATAGAAACAGACGGGAGGTTCCTTTTCGCGTTACCGGGAGTACCTAAGGAGGCTTACGCTATATTTAAGGGGAGCGTCTTACCTATACTTAGGAAACTAAGTGCTAAAATAGGGCTAAAGGTTAGGAAAAGTAGGTATTTAATTGCTGGGATACGCGAAGCAGATATAGCACCTCTCTTACTGGAATTAAGGAAGCAAGTCCCTGAATTATATGTTAAGACGAGGGTTACTGCTAGGGGTATAGAACTACTAATACAATGGCGTTCCTCTAAGGTTACCTCGGATGTAGAGTATATGGTTAAAGACTTATTAGAGAAACTTAAGCAGAAGGGAGTACTCATTAAGGAACTCTATCAGTAGCCTGGATCCGGTCATCGATCCCCGCTTCCAACCATCCTCATCTAGTACCGTTATTATTTTACTTTTAGTTCTACTTTAAAAAGGCTACTATTTGAATCGTCTATCCTCCAAAGGCTCCAAGAGTATTTTACCCCATCATAAGATATTATTAACCATAGTTCCTCAGGGCATTCTAGCATCCTATGTCTATCGTTAAGGGACGGGATTACCGAACTATTAGGATGGCTATGGTATATACCTAAATAAGTACGTCCTGCCCTAGCCTCCCTAATTATTTTAATCATCCATTCCTTTACGTCGAACCAGAATTTAGATCCATTACCCTTTACATTCGTTAAAGGTACAGCGTTCATTATATGGGCTTCATCCCCCTTAACCCTACCGGATAATAAGCCGCAAATCTCGTAAGGATAGTGTTTCGCTACTTCCCTTAATATTCTTCTTAAAAGTAGTACGCTAATCGATGCTCTCCTTATCCTTTCCTGTAAGCCGAATATTGTGAAGTTAATCCCGTACATGTTATTACCCACTAAGTCGTCATTCAAAGGTTTTTCGCCCCTAATTAACTCGATAAATTTAAACAGTAAAGCTGAATAAATAACCTCAGTGCTAGCTTATGGCCCCTAAGGAGCATAAGTACGATAACTTATTGCGTAAAGTATATGAATTAATTAAAAGTAAGGGTGAAGTAAATTTAGATGAGCTATTAAAATGGGTTAAACATAATGAGATGGGCCCTTTTACCCTTTCCATGATTTTAGAGGATTTAAGGAAGAAGGGCCTTGTACAATTTAGTGGAGGTACTAAGGTAGTAGAAGATCTGTTAGGAGGCGTGGAATTACCTTTAAGGGTTTCAGTTAAGATTTCTGAAGCTGAAGTGAGCAAGCGTAAGAAGATCGAAAAGAGAGAAAAGGAGGATGAAGGAGAACTTAGTCATATGGAAGATGGTCTATACAAGGCTATACGTTACCTCAACAGATATTGGAGCGTAGGCGAAATAAGGTTTTCAATAGACCTTAAAGCTATGGGTGTAAGGGATGTGAGAAAGATTTTAAGGAAGTTACTGGAGCTAGGTTACATTACGGTAAGCGAGCTAGGAGTGATAAACGCCACTGAGAAATTACCTAAAGTAGATGGGGGGGAGCGTTTACCTAAAGAGTTAGCCGATATATTAAAGGAGACATGAATCACCTTAAGGCTTCAACCAGGGCTAAACCTTTATTACGGTTACTCGCTATATGGTACTAGGTGATAAGAATGTTAGAAGTGGATTTCTTCCTTATAAGAAATGTAAGAGCTAGGGAGGTATTAGACTCAAGGGGTAATCCTACGTTAGAGGCTGAGGTCTTAACTGAAGGAGGGGTAGTAGGCAGGGCCTCAGTGCCAGCTGGAGCGTCCAAAGGAGTTCACGAGGCCGTAGAATTAAGGGACGGTGGTAAGAGATTTCATGGACTGGGCGTACTGAAGGCGGTTAGGAATGTAAACGAAATAATAGCTAAGGAGCTTAAGGGCATGGACGTAAGGGAACAAGGAAAGATAGACCGTAAGCTAATAGAATTAGATGGTACTCCTAATAAATCTAGGCTGGGGGCTAATGCTGTATTAGGGGTTTCATTAGCGGTAGCTAAAGCAGCTGCTACATCTTATGGTATACCCCTTTATGCATATCTAGGTGGTATTAGGGCTAGAACCTTACCGGTACCTTTAATGAACATAATTAACGGGGGTAAACATGCCGGTAATGAATTGAAGATTCAAGAATTCATGATAATACCGATAGGCTTTAAGACATTTAAAGAAGCGTTAACCGCAGCCTGTGAGATATACTATGAGCTTAAATCGTTTCTTAAGGAAAGGTATGGCCTTAATGCTATCAACGTAGGTGACGAAGGAGGTTTCGCTCCACCCATGAAGGAGAGTAGGGAGGCTTTAGAGGCTCTAGTAAGTTCGATAGAGAGTACGGGTTACAAGCCCGGCAGTGAGGTAGCTTTAGGTATAGATGCGGCTGCTAGTAATTTTTATGAGGAAAAGAAGGATAAGTACATAATAGATGGCAAGGAATTAAGCTCTGGGGAATTAGCTGACTATTATATGGAATTAATAAGCTCTTATCCCATACGGTCTATAGAGGATCCGTTTCACGAGGAGGATTTTAAATCCTTTGCTTCCTTCACGAGGAACGTAAGGGGGAAGGTACAGGTAGTAGGGGATGATATTTTCGTAACTAATGTAGAGAGGCTTAAGAGGGGTATAGAGTTAGGTGCAGCTAATGCGCTCTTACTAAAAGTTAACCAGATAGGCACCCTTACGGAGGCCTTAGAGGCCGCAGAACTGGCCTTCAGGAGCGGCTACAAGGTAATAGTCAGCCATAGATCCGGAGAGACTGAGGACGACTATATATCCGACATAGCCGTAGGATTAAATACGGGCCAAATAAAAACGGGTGCACCGGCAAGAGGTGAAAGAACTGTTAAGTACAATAGGCTGATAAGGATAGAAGAGGAGCTAGGAGGTAGAGCTCTTTATCCGGGTAAGGAGGCCTTCAGTTTTTAATATCGATAATGGAACCTATGGCTTTAGTCCTAGCTTCTCTCAATACAAAAATACTCCCCTTCTCTACGTACCAAGGATGGTACACGAAGCGTAGTTCCACCTTACTTGTATCCCCTGTTCTCAAAGGTTCCTTATCCATATATTCAAAGGCTATCGTACTCCTTACGGAATGACAATGGAAAACTGCTTGATAGCCCCTCTTGATTGTAGTAGGGTGCTTAAGTATGGTGACTAACGCTTTAAAGGAAGTTACGCTCCTAGGCTTAACTCTGTTATCTAGTACTACCTGTCCCTTCTCTATTTCCTCAAAACTTATATCCGATAGGGCTAGGGTGACGTATTGCCCTGGGGATACTCTATGTACTGGTACCCTATTTAAGTGAATGGACTTAACCCTCACCTCCCTCCATCCCCCATCCTTAAATGGCCCTATTAGCGCTCGATCTCCCTCGCTTATGGAACCGCTTAGTACTAGCCCCGCTACTACTGCTCCCACTCCCTTCACGTTAAAAACGTCCTCTACGTAGAGCTTAAACGGCTTCTTTAAGTTCTCCTCCCACCTCCTCCTAGGTTGAAGTAAGTTGAGGAAGCGGAGGAGTAAGTCTAAGCCCTTACCGTTAACGTTAGAAACGGAAAATATAGGTACTACCCTTCCGCTTTGAATATGTCTAGCGGCTAGTACTACATCATCTACTTCCTTTACGATTAAGGGTAGCTTATCTACTCCTGGCATCTTTAATAGCCTTATGAAGTCCCTTAAGTTCCGTTGGGCTACGTGAGGAGGGGCTAAATCCATTTTCGTGAAAACAGCGAAGAGGGGTACCCTCAAGGCTACGGAAATACCTAAATGTTCCTTACCCATCTTTAAAAGTCCGGCATTAGCGCCTATCACTAACATAACGTAATCCGGTTCCCTCGACATAACCCCCCTCAATGTTGTCTTGAAATATCTCTCGTGACCTCCTAAGTCTACAAAGCTTATTATCTTAAATGAATTTAAGTAAATTTCAGCCTCATTTAGGGGAGAGGACAGTGAGTAATTCACTACCCTCCCGTTTACATCGAAACCTAAAGGCCTCGAGTATATCGACGAAGTCCTACCGCTTTCCACCTCATGTAAGTACCTAGCTATCATCTTCATGGCAGATCCTCTTCCATCATCTAACTTACCTGTAGTAAGTACCCCTATGAGGGTACTCTTACCTGCATCAACGTTACCTAGAGCCGTTACCGTTATAGTTATAGGCGGCCTCTCCTCCCTACAGGTCCTTATTAGAAGTTCGACTACCTTACCTTTCCTACCCCTCCTCTCTCTTATCCTAAGTACTTTGGCTCCCACGACTCTACAAGCTTCAGAAAGTATATTCAGGGACTTCTTTAATTCCTCCTCGTTAAGCCCTTCAGGCAAACCATCATCGGTTATCCCTATTATGTAAAACGCCTCTCCACAACCTTCAGCTAACCTGTACTTGAGTTGCGAAGCTAATTTCTCCACCTTCTCTAGATTATCCCTTACTATCTTTAATTTGTACTCTACTTTACCCTCGTCATCTTCAGGGGGGTACTTCGTTAAATTAATCGCCTTCACCTACTTTCATTAATTTCCGCTCCCCATTTTATATTTACGGGTCCTTTAAAGTACGCTAAAAGTTCGATGAACGACAATTTTATAAGTCATTAATTTAAGTAATGTGATGAAAGTAAGGAATTTAATCGGTTGGCGCCCGCTAATGGCTCATTGTTCGTGAACTTGATTAAGGGGTATGGGAAATTATGTCATCAGTAAAAGTGTTAGGTATTAACAGCTCTCCTAGGAAGTACGGTAATTCGTATAAGTTATTAAGGATAGCACTTAGGGCAGCTGAAGAGGAGGGGGCAGGCGTAGAAGTATTGCATTTATACGATTATGAAATTAGGCCATGTAAGGGTTGTGTAAGCGATAGGGCAACGAAGTGCAAATATCCTTGTATTATAGATGACGATATGAAGTACCTCTACGATAAGGTGTTATCCGCTGATGCATTAATAATTTCTACGCCTATTTATTGGTTCGATGTAAGCGGTCAACTTAAGAACTTCATAGATAGGTTAACGGCGTTAGAGAACATGATACTCTTCGACGGTAGGAGCTGGCTAGAGGGTAAGGTAGCTGGTGTAATAGTATGCGGTAACGACGGAGGTGCGGTACATGTAGCTTCTACCTTGCTGGCTACTCTTAACGATATGGGAATACATATACCTCCATGGGCTATGGTGTATTACGTAGGTAAGGATGATGTACTTAAAGTTAAGGATAAATTACTCGATGCTGCAAATTTAGGTAAAATAATAGTTAAAGCAGTTAAACTATTAAAGGGTATTAAAACGTGGTATGATCCCTCGATGTTAACTAGGGTGGAGAGTTATTGGGTAAGGGAAGTGTTAAGGGAAATAGAGACTACTCCTAAGGTACCTAAAAGCAAGTAAAATTGATATACCTTAAATGCGGTAATGACAGTGTCCGAGTTAAAGGTAACCGGGGATTATGATTTAAACTTAACGATGTATCCTTCTTATGTTTCATCGCTTTTCGTAAAGAAAGGAGGTAAGTGGGTTAAGGTAATGGGTAAGTTTAAAGGTTTATCGATATGGTATGAGAAGGATACGGTGAAGTATGAGAGCGAGGAGGGTAAAGTAAGCGAGGAGGTAGTAAAGTTCATCAGTGGAATATGGTTTGATCCCGTCGAATATTTCAGATCATTAAGGGGACGTACAAGGGAGTTACTTAACCCTATAGTTAAGAGTTATAGGAGGCTAAGGTTAGCCGTGGATCCATGGGATAAAGAGTTAATATTTTTAGCGGTAGCTTTGTCCCAAAGGACGGATTATCATGTAAATGTCCTTAGGTGGTTCTCTAAGTTAAGGGAATTAAGTAAGGGAGATATATCCAAGTTGAAATACGTAGGTAGAAGCTATCAAATTAAAAGGGTTTATTCCTTAATAAAAACCGGAATTTTAGAGGAACTTAAGCTATTAAAGGGTTTATGGTCTTTAAGAAGGGAGCTTATGAAATATAAATTCTTAGGTCCTAAGACGGTAAACGCTTACCTGCTCTTCACGGGCATTACAACATCCTTAGCCCCGGTAGACGTACATTTCGTAAGGTTCATAAATAAAATAGGTCTTTTCAGTAAGTTCACCTTGCCGTCCAAAAAGTACTGTACTTACTATGATTGTTACTCCTGTCCCTTAGGAGAAAGGTGTTTGGTAGCTTTAGCTTTAAAGGAATTAGGTCCTTTAGCCGGATGGTTACAGACGGTAGCTTATGTCCACGATAAACTTTATTGTAGTAAGCGTGCGTGTCTTACATGTAATTTAAGTGAGATTTGCCGCTTAAACTAAGTCCTTAGGGATACCCCTAGGGTCGTAAGCCACCCTAGGCTTTAATCCGTATTTATTCATTAACTTAACTACATGAGGATAGAGAAATACATATTCCGGCTCTAACTCTTTAACTAATCTCTCATCTATTTCCCTTAATTTGCTAATTAACTCCTTAACGCCCGCAGGCTCGCTAAAACTCAGCATAACTGCAGGATGTGTCGGAACGCCTTCATCTAGTAAGTTAGCTAACGCTTTTAGTTGATATTCGAAGGCTTTCGGTTCGGCGCCTGTAAGCTTAGCAAATTCCTCCGGGCTAGTTCCCTTAATAGATACCCTTACGTGTAAATTATTGAAACGAGCTAATTCCTTAGCGTAGCTCCTATCCTGGCCTATTAGTATCCCGTTAGTCTCTAAAATGAAAACATAACGTGTAGTAGCTACGAACCCTAAGAGCGAAATTAAGTGATCTTTACCGATAGTCGGTTCGCCTCCGCTAATCCTTAACGCTCTATAACCCCTTTTAGAGGCTATAGCGGTTAACCTTTCGAAAACATCCTTCGCACCATAGTACCTTCCGTATTTTACCATATGATCTCTAGGCTTCCAACTCCAACAAAATCGGCATCTTAAGTTACATCCCACAGTATCTGCAGTAGCTATCCCGCCATACCACCTCCCTCCCCTGAACCTATAGTACCTCCTCTCGTATCGCCTCCTAAGTACTACTTTCTCTACCTCCCGAGATAATTTTAAGGGATCGAAATACTTAACTTCCCGTCCGCCCAATGCGATTCAACCCACTTCTAAGTAAAAACCTTCTTTACATTCCTCCTTTATCCTTAAATGCCTCCAATCTCTAGGTACTACTTCCTTTCCTCTTTTTCTCATTAAATAACTATAAGCGGAAAGAGCTGCAATGGCACCTTGAGAAGCGGCTATTATTGCCTGCTTGTAGGGGAAATTAGTTACATCCCCCGCTGCAAAGACCCCTCTCCTAGAGGTCCTACCGTAGGGATCCACTATAATTTCTCCCCTCTCGTTTAAGTCCACGAAACCCCTTAGGAAATCGGTTTTAGTTACATAACCTAACTCTATGAAGATTCCATCTACTTCTATTTCCCTTAAGTTACCCTCCTCATCCTTAATTACTATAGCCCTTACCTTCTTATCACCCCTTATTTCCACTACGTTACTTCTAGTTAGCAACTCTAGTACCCCTTTAGAGCGTATGTACCCTATTAGTTCTTTATCTCCGTGAGGTTCATTGGAAGGTATTATCCAGTAACCCTCCCTAACTAAATCGCTCAGTAGTAAGGCGCTCTCCACAGCTAAGTTACCAGAGCCTACTAAAGCTACCTTTCTCCCCTTATATAATGCGGCATCGCATACCGTGCAGTAGGATACCCCTCTACCCTTAAATTCCCGTTCGCCCGGAACCCCTAAGTCCCTAGGGGACTTCCCCAAGGTTAATATGAGGGCTTCAGCTGAATAACGGGCCCTAGGAGTATAAGCTATGAACTTACCATTTGACTCATCTACTTTTACCACTTCATCGAACTTTACTTCGGCTCCAAAGCTCCTGACTTGCTCTTCTATCCTTTTAATTAACTCATAACCGCTTATGGTTTTAAAGCCTGGATAATTCTGTATCTCTGGGGATAAGAGTAATTGTCCTCCTAGGTCCTTACCTATGGCTATTGCTTTTAACCCCTGCCTGGAGGCATAAAGGGCGGCAGTTAATCCCGCTACTCCAGTCCCTACGATTACTACATCGTAATTAGCAATCATATACCATTAAGGTCTTCTCCGCTTAATTTACCTTTCCATACTTTAAATATATTTCTTGTATTAAAAGTTTAAATTCCTGAAGAAGGGGATTCAGCGGGGTGGACTTAGGTGGTTCAAGCAAACCTTGGAGATAATGAAGTGGTAGATTACCTTAAGTTAATGGAAGCAAAAGCCGAGGACTTCGAGGAATTAGCTAAAAAGGTAAGGTTCAGGTTAGTCCCTAAGTTGGGTAGGGATTATAAAGTATACTTAGAGGTTAAGCCGGAATTAAGGGAAGGCGAAGAATTAATAACTTACACCCACTCCTCCTGCCCTTACTGTAACTCCATATTAAATGCAGTCATATTTAAAAGGGAGGATAAAGTATGGATTAGGAAGATATGCCCTCAGCATGGGGAAATAGAGGAGGTATATTGGGGTGATTACGATCTTTACGTTAAATTTAGAAGGTGGCAGGAAGACGGTAAGGGGATTGATAACCCTCAATTACCTTTAACTTCTTTATGTCCATTTAATTGTGGCTTATGCCCCAGGCACAAGTCCCATCCGGCTTTAGTGAACATCGTATTAACTAATCGATGCGACCTAGGATGCTGGTACTGTTTCTTCTACTCAGAGAGAGCCGGTTACGTATATGAACCCACCATAGAACATTTAAAGTATATGATAAAAGTGCTGAAGGAAACTAGCCCAATACCTGTTAAAGCGGTTCAATTAACCGGAGGTGAGCCTACCCTTAGAGACGATTTAGTAGACATTGTTAAGATGATTAAGGCGGCTGGTATAACCCATGTACAAGTGAATACACATGCTATAAGGTTGGCCTTTGAACCGGAACTAGTTAAGGAACTTAGAGAAGCAGGTACTAACGTTCTTTATGTAAGTTTCGATGGTGTAACGCCCTATACTAACCCTAAGAATCACTGGGAAATACCTTATACTTTAGAGAATTGTAAGAAGGTAGGCTTAGGAGTAGTACTGGTTCCTACTATTATCAGAGGTTTTAACGATCATGAATTAGGTACGATAATTAATTTCGCCTTAAAGCACTTAGAGGTAATTAGGGGGGTGAACTTCCAACCGGTTTCCCTCACAGGTAGAATGCCTAGAGAGGAAAGGGAGAAATATAGAATTACCATACCAGATGCCATAAAGCTAATAGAGGAACAGACCGGTGGAGATATATCTAAGGATGATTGGTACCCTGTGCCTTCTGTGGCACCCATCTCCCATTTAGTAGAAGGGTTAACGGGAGTTCCACAATTTACTCTTACCAATCACTTCGCTTGCGGGGCAGCTACTTACGTTTTTAAGGATGGGAATGTGATAATACCTATTACCAGATTCATAAGGGTAGGGGAGCTCTTAGCTTACTTAAGGAATAAAGCGTTGGAATTAGCTAAGGGAGCTAATAAGTACTTAGTTATGCTTAAGGTATTAAGCAAGTTAAACTCCTTCATAGAGTGGGATAGGACTCCTTCTACATTAAGGAAGAGGAGAACTCTTCTTAGATTACTTTATAAAATATTAGTTAAACACGATTACTCCTCTTTAGGCGAGTTCCACTATAAGACGTTATTTGTAGGTATGATGCACTTCCAGGATCTCTATAACCATGATGTAGCGAGGGTACAACGTTGTAATATATTTTACATAACCCCTGATGGTAGATTAGTACCCTTCTGTTCATTTAACGTACTTCCGGATATCTATAGGGATAGAGTTCAGAGGGCTTACGGCATCCCCCTAAGCTTATGGGAAGAGAGAACAGGCCTTAAGGTAAAGGACTATAAGTATAGAAGGAACGTTAGGAAGCTGATTAATGGAGATACCTACAGGAGGTATTACGAGGGAGTAGTAAACTTAAGCTCGATAGACGTTAAAGAACATATATTAGCTTCCAAGAGGTTCGGGATACCCGTAACGGGTTAAGGCTATGACCCTCTTTAAGGCTTTCTCGCTAAGGTGTAAGTGTTCCGATCCTAGGCCTCTTAATATAAGAATAGAGACTAATGTCTATTTTATAAAAGAGGGTAAGTTACTTAAGGCCGACTTATTAAACGAAGATGCTTTCTCTAGTTCGGACATAGTGGAATTAGAAAATCGCTTAACCCCCCTAAAATTAAGTTACAATGATGTAGTTCACGGAGATTACGAGATAAAGGTATTGTATTTTCAAGTACCAGAATCGACTGAAGTAGTAGAGGTAATATCCTTCGAGGAAGTGGATCGAAATATTCGCGAGAACTATATATCTATTTGGAGTAAAGGTAAGCGTAAGTTAATGAATAAGGTAGTACCTAAGGAAATAGATAAGCGAAACCTACTGAGGATGCTAGGTTTAAAAGGGATCGATTAGCTTAAGAAGTTAAGGGCTTACCAATTGGGAAGAGTATTTAAAAAGCAATAGATACTTTATCTCTAGGGATATAGGAATTGGGGTACCTAGGGATAGAAGCAGGTAAAGCGGATTTAAGAGAGGTAATTAAGTTCCTTAAGGATTGCGGCTTAAGAGTGGGTAAGACGAGGCAGGTGGATATTAAAGTAAGAGACGCATGGGTTAAATTTGTAGTAATAGAGGTTTTTGGCTTCATTGAAGGCCTAGGGAAGGAGTTAAGTAGGCGATATAATTGTAAGGGGTTAGAATGGGGAGGGCATACCATATTAGGGGAGGTAAGTGCTAAGCTATGGCATGAAGCCGTTAAGATTTACTTCCCAGGGGGGGGTAGCGAAGTTATCCCTATTATGATTTGCGATGAGTTTTTAAGCATTAGGATACCTACCGATAGAGTTAAGGGGATCAAAGGAAGTATCTCATTAGGAGGGGAGGTTTTCGAGCTACCTTTGTCCTTAAGGGATCTAAGTAAGGTGCTCCTTAAAGGGGGTAAAGTAGCCGAAGTCCTTAAGAAGGCCGTAGAGATCTACGGTAAGGAGAGGGTTTTCTCCAAGGAGGCATTAGAGTGGCTATTAACCCATAAGGTTGTAAAGGAGGTTAGAGAGGAAATAGATTTCGAAACCGGTTACGTAGTAAGGGTTGAAGGTAGGAAGATAATTACAATACCGTTGTTAAATTTCATTCTTAATCTAATAAAAGAAGGTAAAGTAGAAAAGGCCCTAGAATTTTACTCGAAGGCCCCTAATGAATGGAAAGAGAAGATAGTAAGGGAAGTTAATGCTGAAAAGGAATATGCTAGAGCCCTTTCGGAGGAGGAGTATCTAAGGGCTCTCTCTAAGTTCCTAAAGGAGGCAAACAGGTTAGGGGGTTAACAATTTTAGGTAGGTTTTCTACTTATTATTGATAATAACCATGATATCTAAATTAGGTAAGAGGATTACCTCTAGGAACAAGGGCTTTAGGTATGAGCGAGATCTAGCTCGTACCCTATGGGAAAAGGGTTTTGCGTGCGTAAGAGGACCGGCATCGGGGTCAGGTGTTAAGAATGCGTTTTGCCCGGATTTGATAGCGCTCAAGAACGGTAAAGTCTTCATAATGGAAGTTAAGGGCATTAAGGAGGGCGGATCAACGAAGGTAAGTAGGGATAAACTGGAGAGGTTAATAGCCTTCGCTAAGAGGGCATCAGGAAATAGGGAAGGTAATGTTTATATTTTCATAGCTTTAAAATTAATAAGGCGCGGTTGGAGGTTCTTAAATGTAAGGGATTTCCTTAGAGAGGAAGGAGTTAAAAAGGTTTACACCATTAAATACACCGATGCGTTAAATTATATGGACTTGAAAGGGATAGTAGGTATAGCCGATGGTCATTGCCTAGGGTTAACTTAATCAAGTATGGCTAAATTACCCTTCCGTATTTAGATAGGCTCTCTTTAAGTAATACCCATATTCCACTAAAGCCTTTAGGGCTCTAGCTGCTCTCTCTGGGGAGGTATAAGAAGGTAATCCACGCTCCTCGAACTTCTTCCTTAGGAATTCAGCTGCCTCGGAACCCCCTATGACGCACGTAGTTATAGGTTTCTTATATCCTTTAACGGTTTCGTGTAATTTATTTACAAAATCCTCTATATCAGGTATACCCGGTACGTGATGTAAGGCAATTAATATTATGCCATGGACCCTATGATCCCTTAATAGCAACTTAAGTGATTCTACGTACATTTCGGTAGTAGCAGAACCTGTAAGGTCTACGGGATTAGAAGTAATCGCAAACCTTTCCAGTATCCCTCTTTCCTTCAATTCCTCGAACATACTTTTAGTTTCGTTAGTGAAGTTAACTACCTTTAATCCTAGTAGTTCACAAGCATCGGCAGCTAATACCCCAGCCCCCCCTCCATCAGTTAATATAGCTACTCCATCCCCTTGAGCTGGCGGCTGAAGGGCTAAAGCTTTACTTATATCGAACATTTCCTCCATATCATATACCCTTATTACCCCACATTGTTTAAAAGCGGCATCATAAATTGCGTCAACGCCCGCTAGAGCCGCAGTATGGGATGCCGCAGCTTTAGCTCCAGCGTTAGTTCTACCCGCTTTTAAGGCTACTATAGGTTTCTTAACGCTAACCCTCTTAGCTACTTCCATGAACTTTCTACCATTACTTATGTTCTCTAAGTACATTATTATTACCTTAGTATTTTCATCATCGGCAAGGTATTCTATTAAATCGGATTCATCCACGTCAACTTTATTGCCGTAACTAACGAATTTACTTATCCCTATACCTTCTCCGCTCATGTAATCGAGCGCTGCATTACCTAAGGCACCGCTCTGGGAGATCATCGATATATAGCCTCTAGGGGGCCTAGGAGCCGAAACTAGCTTTTTACCGCTCTTAAGTTCCTTAAAGTAGGGTAAGAAGATAGTATCTACGCCGCTATATGCATCAAAAACGCCTAAACAATTAGGCCCTATTATCCTTATCCCGTACTCCTTAGCGGTACGTTTTAGCTCCTCCTCTAATCTTACATTTCCTATTTCGCTAAAGCCAGAGCTTATGATTATAGTCGCCTTTACCCCTTTTTCACCACACTCCCTTAGGACCTTCGGTACGTACTCGGCGGGTACAACTATTATACTGCACTCTACCTTACTAGGTACTTCCTTTATTGAGGGATATGCCTTTAAACCTAGCACTTCCTTTGCCTTAGGGTTAACGGGATAAATTTCAGCCTTTAATACGCCTCTCTCCTTGTTTTCAATTAAATTCTTTAAGATCACGTAGCCTGGCTTCTTAGGATTCCTAGAAGCTCCAATTACTGCTATGGATTCGGGGTGAAAGAAGTGATCTAAAGCCTTAGCCATTTAAGTCACCCGCACGTAATCTATTAATTATTCTTCTATATTTCTTCTGTCCAATGTAAAGTCTCTTTAAAACGAACTTATACGGAGTAACACTAATTAAAGCAATAAAGTTAGGGGATAGTATGCATTAACTGAATTTACAATAGCCTAAGAAAGGAAAGCAACAGTCAGCCGAACCAAGAGAAGACATAATATTCTACTCTTCCTTCAGGATTTACCGTAGCTAATACGAACTTCTTCCTTACGCTATGGGAAAGCCTACCTGCCCTAACTATATCGAGCGGATCTACCTTCTCCTCATAGGGCGTTACATGTACTAAAAAAGGTGCATGATCCAGTCCTGGTCCTCTTTCATAAACGGCAAAGGTAGCTCCGAACTTCATCCCCGATTTAACGACATACCCTCTATCCCTTAAGTCCTCATATACTCTATATATTTCATCAAATGATGAATAACTACTCTTAGCCTTAGCCAGTAACTCTCCTCGGGATACGTCCCTGCCATCTAAGTATTTAACTTTTAATTTACCCTTATCTAATAAATATAATGCCTCTATGAGTGAGAGCTCTAGAAAATCCTTGACGTTAAAGTCCTTAACCTTCCTTAGACCGGTAAACTTACCGTAAAAACCCTCCTTGTACAATTCTATTCCCTTACTTTTATCCAAGATAATTACCTTATTACCTACTAGATAACCTTCTAGCTTCAACTCTCCCTCCCTAGGGACTAAAACTAATAAATCCTTAATAACGATATAGCTATTGGACTCTTAGTCGATTAAGTGAAGGGATATGAGGAGAGTTAGCGTAAGGTTGCCGGAAGCCCAAGTAGCTATTATGGAGCAGTTAGTTAAGAAAGGGATATACAGGTCTAAATCCGATATAGTTAGGGAGGCTATAAGGGACCTGCTAAGGAAGCACTTATGGTTATTAGCTCCTAACCAACGTGCTAAGTTCAAGGGGAGTAGTAGGCCTTAGGGCTTCTACTTAAGGAATACCTTACATTGCTTGCTTCGGCTAACGTAAACTGAATAGCCGTTAAAGACTTCAATAAACTTATTAGGTAGTAAGTTGTTTTGAAGTCGAGAACGGGTAGTATTCATGAAGATAGCTGAACTTAAGGATGGAATGAGAGGAGTGAACGTTAGCGGTATGATAGTAAAGATAGGTGAACCGAAGGATGTTCAAACTAGATACGGTAGTGCTAGGGTAGCTAATGCCATACTGGAGGACGAGACTGGTAGGATAATGCTGGTATTATGGGAAGAGAATATAGATAAGGTAGCGGTAGGGGATAAGGTAAGGATAGAAAACGGTTATGTTACTTCGTTTAAAGGTAAGTTACAGCTGAACGTGGGTAGATATGGGAAGTTAATAGTTAGTACTAGTTAACGTATGTTTACCTTTCTTTTTAATATTACTTATTTTAAAAAACACGAATTGACTTACATATTCTCTTAATATAAGTTAAATGGAAAAATATTTAAGTATTGACTAATATAGAAAAAATTGGTTTGAGATATGCCTAGAAAGAAAGTAATATTTGATGAACTAGACTTAAAAATACTTTCAACTATACCAGAAAATCCATTAAATCTCGTGGAAGTCGCTCGTAAGATAGGGGCACCTAGGGAGACGGTAAGGAGGAGAGTATTACAATTAAGGGAACGAGTAAGGGTTTATGCATTACCTGACTATGATGCTCTATCCCTTTCGCTCATATTAGCTATAACTGAGGGATTTAAAGATAACTGGATTACCGAATTAACCCGCTTAAATTATTTGGCCTCGCTTCATAGGATGTATACTAGGGATGGTATTAGGGGCTTATTGATATTTTACTGGCCTAAGGGAAGGGAGGGCGAATTAGAAGCTCTTTTAAGGAATGAGTTAGGTACTGAAAGTATTTACGAAGTACGGGAATTCCTTAGGAAACCTAATTTCCTACTTTACTCCCCTCGCGAGAATAGGTGGAAAATAGATTGGGATAGTTTAATCGAGGATACATTAAATGGTAAGCGTAAAGCCAGGCTAGAATTATCTCCCCCTAGAAAATTCGATGGTAAGGATCTATTTATTATAAAGAAGTTAATGGAGAACGCTTTAACTACTATCACTAATATAGCTAAGGAGCTTAAGGTTAACGCTAGATCCCTACTCTATCATTTTCACGAGCATGTACCTAGGCTAATAAAGGGTTATACGGTAAAACTTACTTCCCTAGATCCCTCTAATTATCATCGCCTTTACCTTATGCTAAGTTTTTCCACTACCAATAACATGTTAAATTTCATAGGGGCTGTTAGGGATCTACCTATAATTGATAGCTTAATGGCTACTGCTGAAGTACCTAAGTTAAGTTTATTCTTAAACCTGCCTAGTGCTCACTTACTAGACTTTATGAAATCCCTTAACGTACTTTTAGAGGAGAGGGTAATAGAGGAAATAGAAGTTATGGGATTACTAGACCCCTCAATAACCTTTAGCCAGACGATACCTTACGGTTCTAAGGTATACAAAAGAGGGTGGATTATGGAGGAGGAATTTAAAGAACTAAAGGATCTGTTAAAAGGGTGAAGGATAATGCTAGTAGGGATCATATCGGATAGCCATGATAATTTAACTAACTTAGGGAAAGCTATTGAGCTACTTAATGAAAGAAAAGTAGACCTAGTTCTTCATTGTGGCGACTTCATCTCGCCATTTGTAATGAAAAGGTTATGGGAATTAAAAGCGAAATTAATAGGCGTCTTCGGTAATAATGATGGCGATAAGGCCTTACTCTCCGAACTGGCTTATAAGAAGGGCTTCGAATTACATAACCAACCCTATTCCATGAAGATAGGGGATAGAAAGTTATTACTCATGCATGGATGGGGGAGTAAGGAGGAAACATTAACTTTAATTAACTCCTTAGCCGAAGTCGGTCATTACGATATAATAATTTACGGTCATACTCATGAAGCTTTTAATAAAGTTATAGGACGTACTTTAGTAGTGAACCCGGGAGAGGTATACGGGTACCTAACCGGTAAGGCATCACTAGCTATATTAAATGTGGAAAAATTAGAGGCAGAAATAATAGAGCTTTAATATAACTTTAAGGGAGAAAACTTTCTTTCCATTCTAACTTTACACTTTTACCCTCCTTAGCCGATTTAAGCGCGTAGATAGCGCATTTTAAAGCTACGTAACCCTCTACCCCGCTAACTAAGGGTCTCTTCCCCTTCCTAACAGATATTAAGAAATTCTCATCTTCATCCATTAGGGGCTCCTTTAAATCATAAGGCATAATCCTTTTCTCAACTACTTCTCTTGCTTGATAAGAGAATATTATCCCTATGTAACCCCCGTTAGAAACGTTATCCATCAACCCTCTTTCGATATGGTAAGTCTGAAGGATATAATCCAATGTTATTATCTCCTCCATCGTCTGAACGGTTAACGTTCGTTTCTTAAGTTTAGGATAAGTTCTCCAACTAGCTCTCAAGGTCGAAATTATGCCACCTTTATATAAGAAATTAGCTATTACTTCTACCTCTAGACCTCCTTCCTCTAGGGATATAGCAGAGACAGAAGTAGGGAGGTTACCTATTATGTAAGAAGCTATATCTATATCGTGAACTAATAAATCGTGGGCTACACCTAAATTCTGTTTCGAGCCGGCAGGCGGTCCGGGTCCTAACCTTTGAGCGCTTAGGTATACTATCCTATCCCCCCTCTTAAGGGCTTTACTTACTTCATCTTTTACTGCTATAACTCCTCTATTGAACCTCTCTATATGTCCTACCGCTATTACTCTGCCGTAGCGTAAAGCCTTCTCTATCAACCTTCTGGCCTGTTCTAGATCGGCAGCTATGGGCTTTTCTATTAGTACATCGGCATGCGGTAATAGCTTAGATGCTACTTCGTAATGATGAAGAGTGGGTACAGCTATGATAGCAGCGTCAGGGTGCTCCTTCGCTATGAGTTCGCTTAAATCCGAGTAATACCTATCTAACCCGTAATCCCTCACAGCTTCCTTAGCGGCCTCTTCGTTCATGTCGCATACTATTACCTCCTCGCAAACCCCCCTCCTCTTTAACTCCCCTAAGACCCTAGCGTGGTTCCTACCCCACCTCCCTACGCCTACGAGAGCTACCCTCAAGGGTACAGCACCGCTATTCCTTAATTACGTCTCCTCTCATCCTTTTTACGTCATCCTTCTTGACCCTTTCAACTAGTTTGGAGAGCAATATAGATGCATAAGCCGCATCCTTTAAATTTAAGGTCTCTATAGGGGTATGCAAGTAACGGGTTGGTATAGAGATACCGCCCGTTATTACTCCCTCCCTCGTTAATTGTATTGCGGCAGCATCGGTGGATCCCTTGCTTAAAACCTCCAATTGATAGGGTATCCCCTCACTCTCGGCTAGAGATACTAGGTACTCTTGAAGCCTCGGGGATACTATTAATCCACTATCCATTACCTTTATGGCAGGTCCTTTACCCAATTTAGTTACCTTTGCTCCTTCAGCTACCCCGACTACATCGTTAGCTACCGTTACATCTACAGCTATACCAAGGTCGGGTTTTAACTTAAAGGCGGCTACCTTTGCCCCCCTTAAGCCTACTTCCTCCTGGGTGGTAGCTACAGCGTATAGGGTAGCTCCGTGCTCACTATCCCTTAATAACTTTAAAGTTTCTATCAGTACAGCGCAACCCACCCTATCATCTAGAGCTTTACCAGTCACTACGTACTCGTTTAACTCTTTAAAATCCCTATCAATGACGGCCCTATCCCCTACCCTTATTCCCATCTTCCTTACCTCTTCATCGCCTGAAGCCCCAACATCTATAAATAGTTCCTCTAGCGGAGTTACCTTCTGTGCTTCCTCCGGCTTTAATAAGTGCACCGGTTTCGAACCTATTACGCCTACTACTTTCCCGTTCCTCGTTTTAATTACCACTCTTTGAGCACTCAAGTACCTTTCGCTAATTCCCCCCACTTTAGTAAATTTTAGGAAACCATCTTTACCTATATGGGTTATAATTAAGCCTACCTCATCCATGTGTGCTGCTATCATTATTTTAGGCCCTTCATCATTACCTCGTTTAACACCTATTAAATTACCTAACGCATCTATCTCTAGTTTATCTACGTAGTCCCCCACCTCCTTAACTATTAGCTCTCTAACTTCATCTTCCATGCCAGAAGGCCCTAAGCTATTGGAAAGGGTTTTCAATAAGTGCTTTAGGTCCTTCACTACCCTAGAGAGTAAAGAATCTGATATCGGCATGCAATCCGCCTTAGGATAAATTTATGAAGCTATCTAATTAATTTCCTTCTATTTTATGAGAAGCAACTTTTTTATAAGATCCTATATTCACTAATACTATGAAAATTAGGGAATTAACCTTCGTAGCTTGCATGGGAGCCTTAGGTAACTTATTATTCTTCCTCTCTCAAACGGTATTTAACTTAGGACAAATTACATTAGACCTCTCCCACATAGCCACTTACGTCTCAGCTCTCTATGGAGGTCCTTACTTAGGCTTACTGACAGGCTTAATAGTAGGGTTAGGGCCAGGTTTTTACTTTGGCTACATAGGAGGTAAGTTAGGTTTCGCGGGGGTAATTTTCCTGCCTTTAGGTAAGTGCCTTACTGGGCTTACAGCAGGTTACCTCTCTAAGAGGTTTAATTTACCTTCTAGTCGTTTGAATACGTCTTTAATAGTTATGGTATCTTATGTACCGGAGTGCCTATTTACAATAGCGTTCTTCAAGGTATTGCTACAGTTGTTCCTGCCCTCTTCGCTATGGTACCTTTCTGCCTTCCTAATACCGATAATGGTAAAGGCCTGGGGGGAGATATTCATAATAGCGTTCTTGATGACCTTAATGGTAAGTAGTAAGGGTTTCTCCGACTTCGTAAAAAGGTTCATATCCGCTTAATTAGTCCTAGGTTTTAACTTTAAAAGTTTAAGAGAGATAAGTAATTTGGAGGCAGGCGAGTGAAATTGAATAGGACATATTTGGTCTTCATTGCTTACTTTTTACTATCTTCCTTTCCCTTAGCGGCTTTAGGAGCTAAGCCTTACTTCTATCTAGACGGTAAGGACTTACCCGTATACGGTAGGGCGTTAAGGTTAGCACCTTCGGTACCTAAGTACTTAGACTTAGCTAATTTAACTTTATTTAAAAGGGACATTAACTATTCATTAACATTAGCGTTTTACGGCGATTTACCTCCTTGGATTAATGTAGGTGGGGAGTTGGATCTAGACGTAGACTCCAAAGAGCTTACGGGTTCGCCGGAACCCTTAAGGCGCGGGGCAGATTATTTAATCGAAATAACCCCTGCTCCCGAACCTGGGGCCGTACTTTATAAGTGGAAAGGTAAGAAGTTCGGTAAATTAGCTAACCTAGAGGTAATAAGGCATAAATCCTACGTAACCATTAGATTACCTCCTTGGCTTCTGGATCCTAAGAAGGTTAGGTTTAAGGGGTTCATTTACTTCCTAATGAAGGACAGTATAAGGGCGAATTATAGCTTAAAGCCGGGAGGGAGGGCATTTATAGCTGATGGTAGGGATAGGTACTTACCTGGTTGGGCCGATATCGTTAGATTAACAGTAGATTTTAAGTTGACCTCCATAATATTAACCGCTAGCTTTGCGTCCTTACCTCCGGTACCCCTTAACTTACCTCCTACCTTGGGTAAGGTAGGAGGAGGTTGGGGGGCGATTAACGTCTTAGACGTCTTACGCTTAGATAGCGATGGGGATGGTACCTGGGATTATGCACTAGAATTAGAACATAAAGCAGTTAGGTTAGGCTCTAAATTAACTTGGTTAATACGCTTAGAGGTATTTAAAAGGAAGAATGGAAGGTGGACGGATTTCAAGGAAGTTACTTTAAGGGATTTAAGGCCCTATGAGAGGGCTTATTTATCTTGGTTAATGGGAGGGTTAACTACTTTTAACTTAAGAACTTTCATAGACCTTAGTGAAATAGGTATTAAGTTATCCAAGAAAGCTAGATTATTAATTAAGGGTTACTTAGTTACAGCGATCGTTGACTATTTTCCGGCTGATTTTAAGGGCTTTGTAAAGTTTACGAACTAGAAGTTTAAACGCTAGATTTAAATATTCTACCGGGTTCACCTTACCGCTGGTGAGTTTTCTATGAGGCGCTATAAGGTTCTATCGGCACTAGTTATCGCTACCCTTATAGCCCTTTCGTTCGGCGGTTTAATCAATGCCAACGCTGCCCCTAAGAAGATAGTAGTAGCTACTTCAGCTCCCTTACTATTAGGCTTACAATACTACCACAAGCAGGCCGAAAGGGATTTAGGGATAAGCATAGAATTAGTGGAGATACCTTTCTCTGAACTCTACGCTAAGGTAGTAACAGATATGATAAACCCCTTCGGCCGTTTCGACGTAATACTCGTACCTAACGATTGGATAGGGGAATTCGCTACTAAGAGGTTAATACTTCAATTAGATAAGTTCGTAGAGAAGTATAGAGCTGAGTTAAAGTTCGACGATATCCTACCTCACTTAAGGAATAGGCTAATGAAATGGGCCGGCCATTACTACGTCGTCATGTTTGACGGAGATAACCACATGCTATACTATAGGAAGGACTTGTTGAATAGTGCTAAGGCTAAGGAGATGTTCAAGAAGGAATTCGGATACGAGTTACCGGTACCTCCTAAGACTTGGAAACAAGTTATCGATGTAGCTAAGTTCTTCTATGAACATAAGAAGGAATTTGGGTTGAAAGGAGGCATAGCTATTTCGGCTAAGAGAGGATCTGAAACTCCATGGTTCATGGTAGATATAGTAGCTAGCTTAATCAGGCCCAGTAGCAAATACAAGATCCCGATAATATACTTCGATCCTGATACAGGTAAGCCCTTAGTTAATACACCTCCGTGGATTAAGGCTTTCGAGATATATAAGGAGTTGATAAAGTACGGGCCTGAGGGTATATTAAGCTTCGACGTAGGGGATATAAGGCATAGCTTCACTGCTGGCGAAGTAGCCTTAGCTATAGATTGGGGAGATATAGGCCCTCTATCTATAGCTCCTCAATCTAAGGTTAAGGGTAAGGTAGGATTTTCGCCGTTACCAGGTAGTTACGAAGTATACGACTTAGAAAAGAAGACTCGGGTAAAATTAAGTAAGCCATATAGGCCCGCTGTACTTGACTTCGGAGGCTGGTGCTTTATGATACCTTCACATACTAAGAATAAAGGTACTACTGATTTAGCCTTCAAGTATGTAGCTTATATGGCCAGTCCCGAAAGGGCTAATTACTTAGCTATAGCTAGAGGTGAGACCGGCGTTAATTTGTTCAGATATAGCCAGTTCTTCGATAAGAACCCGAAGTTATGGCTTAAGGTAGGTTGGGATGCCGAGAGCGCTAAGCAATACTGTAACACCGTTAAATCTATTTACGAGAATCCCAACCCCGTATGGGATATTAGAGTACCAGGTTTCAAGAGCTTCTGGGATGACTTAGATGCAGCTATATCGGACGTATTAACTGGTATCAAGACTCCTAAGCAGGCAGCTGAATGGCTTTACGGTGCTTGGATGCAAACCATAGAGAGCTTAGGTCCTGAAGCTTTCTTAAAGTGGTACAGGATGGATTTAGGGTTACCTACTTAAGTCCTTCGTAAGGTTTTTTATTTAATTTTTATTTTCTCCTTCTCTGATAGTCCATTAATATCATAAGGTGTAAACCTTGATAGGTAAGAACACTAAAGTAGTATTGGTAGCGCCGGCCGTAATTTACTTAGCGGCTTTATTGCTATTTCCCGGTCTTTTTAACCTTTACGCAGCCTTCTACCGATGGCCTTTAGGTTTAAGCCCCCATTTCATAGGTTTTTACAACTTCTACAGGGCACTTCTCCTCGACGATAGGCTACATCATGCCTTCGCTTTTACGGCTCTTTATTCCGCAGTTAGCGTTTCAGTAGAAATATTACTCGGACTGGGCTTAGCTTTGCTCCTCTACAGCATGCCGTTAAATCCTAAGGTTAGTTATACTATTAGGTTATTACTAGTAATACCGTTCATGGTAGCTCCCATTACAGCAGGTTACATGTGGAGGATGTTATTTCACGGTAGTTACGGTCCGCTTACTTATCTGATGTCTCTTATAGGATTAGGTAGGGTAGATATCTACTCGCATCCTAAATTAGCGTTCTGGGGTGTAGTAATAATAGATGTATGGCAATGGACGCCCTTTACCTTCCTAGTGTTCTATTCTGGGCTTAACAGCTTACCTTCAGAGCCCTTCGAGGCCGCTTTAGTAGACGGAGCTAGGGGGTGGAACTTATTCAAGTACGTGACGTTTCCACTACTTGAACCGCTAGTCCTTGTAGTGGCGCTCTTAAGGGTGATAGATGCTTTTAAGGTATTCGATACTATATACATATCCACCGGAGGGGGGCCTGGCATATGTACTGAAAGTATTTCCCTATACATTTACGAGAAAGGCCTACATGGGGGCTTTGAATTAGGTTATAGCGGATGTATTGCTTGGTTATTCTTCCTGGTGATGTTCTTCATAACCACGGTGTTCTTAATAGCGTTTAGAAGGGTGATCAGGATATGAGACCCCCTACTAAAGGTAGTAAATTACTTGAAGCGATAGGGTATTTAATAATAGTTATAATTTTAATTTTCGCGCTATTCCCGATATACTGGATGATAATAACTTCATTTAAATTCCCTAACGACGCTATGAGCTTCCCTCCTAAGTTCGTACCCTTTCTAGACTTCGTACCTAGCTTAAATACCTGGACGGGTATAGTATTCGGCTACAGGTTAAATGATACCTTGAAGGCCCTCATCAATAGCGTATTCATAGCTTCCGTTAGCGCTACTATAGCTACGCTCCTGGGTTCCTTAGCCGGTTACGGGCTTTCTAGGTTTAAGTTTAGGAAATGGAAGAACAGAGATATTTTAAGTTTCATTATAGCTCAAAGGATGATGCCTCCTATAGTAGCTTTAGTACCCCTTTACTTGATGTTCGCTAGGTTCGGGTTATTGGATACCGCCATAGCTATTGCTTTAATCCATGCGGCTTTTAACTTACCCTTAGTAGTATGGATAATTAAGGACTTCTTCGATAATTTACCTATAGAAGTAGAAGAAGCGGCCTTAGTGGATGGGGCTAGCTACGCTACTGTACTTAGAAGGGTAGTCTTACCGCTAGTTAAGCCAGGTTTAAGCGTTACTTGGATATTTTCATTCATCCTCTCCTGGAACGAATTCTTAACGGTATTAGGAATAGCTTATGATAGGGCCATCACCCTCACTTGGTTAATTTCAACGGGCCATCACGTAAGGGCGTTGGAATGGTGGACCATTAGCGCTTATGGAACTCTTTCTATAATCCCTCCGTTAATCTTCGCGGCCATCCTTCAGAGATACGTAATAAGGGGTTTAACCTTCGGTGCTGTAAGGGCTTAAACCTTTAATTCCAACCCTCTAAAATCCTCTTTTATAGTAGTTAATACTACATGGGTATTAGTCCTTTCTACGAAAGGCATAGCTAATAAGCTCTTAGTGAACTTACTTAGTTCTTCGCGGCTCCTGAATTTAGCTATTACTATAACGTCTATCTGTCCCGTTACGTCGTATATAGCACATACATTGGGCCTTTTAGCTATTTCCCTTTCCGTCTCCAATAGCTTGCCCTTCGAGACGGTAACTTCCGTCACTACGGTCAACTCATAACCTAGTTTCTCGTAGTCTAGAATTGCAGTATAACCCTTTATTATCCCTTCCCCTTCCATTTTCCTTATCCTAGAGATAACTGTACCTACTGATACACCAATTTTAGTCGCTATTTGCCTACTTGATAACCTAGCGTTTTTTAATAATTCCCTTAAGATCCTTACATCTATTTCATCTAACTTCAAGATTCCCCACCACTATTTAACAATTGTTTACTAAATTAATATTATTTTGCATGTTTGTTCAATACACTACTTAGAAATGTTTATACATTATGTTACTAATCCGTTAATAGGCTAAAGTTATACGAAGGTAATAACCATGAAATATGAAAGGGCATTTAAGAGGTATAACATAGAAGTTAAGGAGGCGCCAGCTAAGGTTAAGTTACCTCCTAAGTACTTAGTGAAGCGTTATGCTAATTGCGTTAACTTACAGGAGTGCGTAAATGCGTGTATTTACGGGGTACATATAATAGGGGAGGACGGAAGGGTAGCCGAACCCATTAGCGAGAAATGTAGGGGATGCTTCGTATGCGTCTTAACATGCCCTAGAGGGGCTATTTCAGTCGAAATCAACCCGGAATTCGCGAAATTAGGGGATACGTACTTTACCCCGGAAAGGATGGAGACCATATATTTTGAAGCGGAAACGGGTAGGGTGCCCGTTTCAGGTGCCGGCTATGGGGGGCCTTTCGCTGGTAGGGGATTCGATGGTATGTGGTTCGATTTCTCGGAGATAGTGAGGCCTACTAGAGACGGCATCCATGGTAGGGAATATATATCTACTTCAGTGGACTTAGGCAGGAAACCCCCCTATCTATCCTTTAAGGAGGGAAGGCTAATATCCGAAGTTCCTCGTGTAATAGAAATACCAGTACCGATGATCTTAGATAGTCCGTTACGAAATAATAGGTACCTTAACTTACAATTAGCTGTAGTTAAGGCAGCTAATAAGTTAGGTACGTTAGCCGTTGTACGTAAGGATCATTACGGATATTATTTATCTCGTTATAGGGGTAATATTATCTTAAGGTTAAGCTTGGCTGAGGTAAACGAAGTAGGGAAAGTAGTTAAAGGAATTAAAGTAATTGAAGTAGATTTAACTAAATCGAAGGAACCTAGAATAAAGGTCTTTAAGGAGGCTTTAGCTACCTTAAGGGATCTCGACCGCTCTACCTTAATATCCGTTAGATTCAGGTATGCGGAGGGTGTAAGTAAGGAGGCTTATTTGTACTTCAAGGAAGGTGCAGATATATTACACCTTAGCGTAAATGACCTTAAGGTCAAGGACGATCCAGACTTAGCGGTAAGGGCGATACGTAAAGTACATGGTTACTTAGTTAATAAGGGAGTAAGGGACGAAGTAACTCTAATCTTTAGCGGAGGCATAGCTGAGGCATCCCACATACCTAAATCCATAATATTAGGTGCAGATGCCGTATGCTTAGGTTTAGCCTACCAGGTTGCCTTAGGTTGTAAAGTATGTTACGGAGAGGAACACAAGGAAGATTGCCCTTTAAGGGAAGGGGTAGATGACGTAGATTGGGCCGCCCAAAGGATAATTAATTTAGTTAACGCGTGGAGGGATCAGCTCCTCGAAGTTCTAAGTGGTATGGGATTAAGGGACGTTAGGAGATTAAGAGGTGAAATGGGTAGGGCTATGTTCTATAAGGAATTAGACGCGAAGGTCTTCGGGGGAGGAACTTGAGCTTATTAAAGGGGTTACGCTTACCGGAAGTTAAACAAGTTCCCTTTCCCTACCCTAATCGTATAGATAAATATGAAGTCGTAATAGAGAGAGATAGATGTACGGCTTGCGGTTCCTGCGTAGAAGTATGCCCTACTTACTTAGGTAAATCTATAGTAGATTATGAAGCTTTCGAAAAGGTAGGCGGTATTATTAGGTTATTTAATCCTAACGATATTTGCGAAGGTTTCAAATGCATGAAGTGTGTAAACGTTTGTCCCCACGGCGCTATTTCGGTAAGGTTAAGTAAGGAGTACCTTACCTTAGGCGATCATCGCTGGACTTCAGACCTCATCCTTTCTACTTGGGAACAGGCCGAGAGAGGAAAGGTCTCCTGGAGGTACGAACATAGGGTAGGCGCTTCAGGAGGGGGTTTTGATAAGTTAAGATTCGATTTTGAACTAGATGAGGAAGGCCCAATTAACTACGATGACTTCTTCGATCCAGATATAGATACTTCCATAACACTTAATAAAAGGGATGATGGTAGACCTCGTATAACTATACCTATCCCTATCTACGGTGCCGATATGTCCTTCGGTTCGATAAGCCTTAACGTTATGCTAGCTAGGGCTAAGGCGGCTCAAGCATGGGATACTTTCGTAGGTACCGGCGAAGGAGGTTATCCTGAAGAATTGATCCCTTACAAGGAACACGTAATTACTCAAGTGGCTACGGGTCACTTCGGGGTTAATGCTAAGACTATAAGGAGGGCTAGGATTGTAGTCCTTAAATACGCTCAAGGAGCTAAGCCAGGGTTAGGCGGTCATTTATTAGCTGATAAGGTAACGCCTGAAGTAGCTAAGATAAGGGAAACGGTACCTTATGTTAGCCTCTTCTCGCCCTTTCCCTTCCATAACGTTTACTCCGTGGAGGATCATTACAGGCATGTTCAATTAATTAAGGATATTAACCCTAAGGCTTTAGTGGCCGTGAAGATATCTACGCCAGTAGATGTAGATATGGTAGCTATAGGTAGCTATTACGCTGGTGCTAATATCTTGCAGATAGACGGAGGATGCGGGGGTACAGGAGCGGCTCCCATAATAGCTAAGAAGAACATAGCTATGCCCATAGAGTACGCTATACCTATAGTACATAATTATTTAGTTAGGGAGGGAGTAAGGGATAAAATAGTGTTGATGGCTAGCGGCGGTATAAGAACGGCTTTTGACGTAGCTAAGATAATAGCGTTAGGAGCGGATGGGGCGGTTATAGGAACGGCGGAGCTAGTAGCTCTAGGTTGCAAAAGGTGTAGGAATTGCGAAAGAGGTAGGGGTTGCCCTTCAGGTATAGCTACTACGGATCCCGTCCTCTCCAAACGTATCGATCCCAAATGGGGGGCTCAGAGGATAATAAATCTATACTTCTCTTGGTTAAAACAATGGCATTACATCTTAACCATGCTCAATTTAAAGAGCATTAAGGATTTGAGACCTAAAGGAGAAGTTAAGTTCGTTAACGGACGTTTCAACCATTTAATTCATTTAGATTATTTAAAGGGGTGAAACCCTACATGGACCAACCAGGTAAAATAGTAACCGAAGGAGGTTGCGGAGTTTTAGGGGTAGCTTGTACGGTTAAAATAGAGGGTAAATTCCTACTTAGGCCCATGATACAAATGAGGAATAGGGGTAACGGTAAGGGAGGGGGTATAGCTGCGGTAGGTCTTTCCGCTCAACAATTAGGGGTATCGGAGAGGGTATTAAGGGATTATTATATTCTTCAGATAGCTTATTTAGAGCCTAGGTTAAGGCGGAAAGTAGAGGAGGAATTCATAAGCCCTTATTTTCACGTAGAACTATTTGAGAGGATACCTAGCTTAAAGGACCATAGAGAAGTGGGATTAAAAGTTAAACCTCCTGAGGTTTGGAGGTATTTCGTTAAAGTAGATGAGGACGTGTTAAGGAAATTCGCTGAGGAGAACGGGCTAAGTGAGGAGAACGTCCATTACGTAGAGGATGAATTCGTATTTAGGAATAGCTTTAAGTTAAATAAGAAATACTATGCTTCTTTAGGAGAGAAGAAAGCTTTCATACTTTCATGCGGGAAGAATATAGTAGTTTTGAAACTAGTAGGTTATGCCGAGCAGGTGATAAAGTACTATAAGCTCGAAGAACTTAAAGCGCACATATGGATAGGTCATCAGAGGTATCCTACTAAGGGCAAGGTATGGCATCCGGGGGGAGCGCATCCCTTCGTAGGGGTTCACGATGCCCTGGTACATAATGGGGATTTCGCTAATTATTATTCTATTGCCGAATATTTAAGGCAGAGGGGTAGGTACCCGTTATTTTTAACGGATACCGAGGTAGCTGCACTGTATTGGGATTTGCTCGTAAGGGTATATCGTTATCCATTAGAGTACGCTATAGAGGCTATAGCTCCCACTACGGAAAGGGACTTCTCGATATTACCGGAGGATAAAAAGTTCCTTTATAAGGCGATCCAAATTACTCACATCCATGGATCGCCTGATGGACCTTGGTTCTTCATCATAGCTAGGAACGATCCGATTAAGAAAAGGTATCAGTTGATAGGTATAACCGATACGTCCATGTTAAGGCCTCAGGTATTCGCGCTACAAGAAGGTAATGGAGTAAAGATGGGTATAATAGCATCAGAAAGACAAGCTATAGATGCGTTACTGGAGGAACTAGCTGAAGCTGACGATAGATTCCACCCCGTAGCTGACCTCTATTGGTATGCTAGGGGGGGTAGCTATACTGATGGTGGTGCCTTCATCTTTACGGTACACGAGGACGGTACCCTAGTTTGTACTAATAAGTTCGGCAAGGAGGTAAGGGTACCTAAGGGTAGATCGATTCCTAGGGCATCCGTTGTAATCGAAGAACCTGTAAGGTTATTGGGAAGGGATGTACTTAACGCCGAGAATTGTTTTAAACGGGTAATTAGCGAGTTGAAGTATTGGAGTTACAAGGAATTAGAGCAGGTATTAGAATACCTTAAGGAGTTTTCATTAAAAGGGGATGCGGAGAGGGGGATTACCATAGAATTACTTACCTTACTCCTAGATAGAAGGTATGAGTTAGGGGGTAAGAGGAGGAGCTTAATAAGCTCCCTTATCGAGAGAGCCCTTTATGAAGTGCTCAGTAAAGTGCCTAGGATAGGGGATTTCCCCAAGGGAAAGTATTGCTTCATAGATTGGGATTCGCGATATAAGTTAAGGCCCCCCTCAAGCCCCGATCAAGTATTAGTCATAGATGTAAGGGATTTCGAACCTGAAGGGGAGGAAGGGATATGTGGTTTTATTAGCGAAGTTTGTGAAATAGGTTGGAGGAGGATTATAGCTTACAATTTTAAGGGGCAGAGGAATTTCGGAGCGGGCTTAATCGCTAAGGAAGGAATTAGGATAGATGTGTACGGTAGGGTAGGGGATTGCTTAGCTGCCTTCGCAGACGGCCCTTCCTTTTACGTACATGGTAGTGTTCAGGATTCCGTAGCTTACTGTTTTAGGTCCGGTAGGATAGTAGTCTATGGAGATGCGGGTAAAGCCTTCGGTTATGGAGCTAAAGGAGGGATAGCCTTCATCTTAGGGGATCTTATGGACCGCCCCTTCATCAACGCGGTGGGTAGCGTTAAAGCTGTCATTAACGGCTCGTGTTTAGATTACTTAGGGGAATCCTTTATGGCTGCTCACGGCTTTATAATATTGAACGGTATTAAATTGGATGATGAAGGTAACGTAGTTGAACGCGATGCTCCTTATCAAGGCGGTAACCTCTTTTCATTAGCCGCTGCTGGAGCGGTTTACATAAGGGATCCTAGGAGGATCGTGGGGGAGGATCAACTTAACGGAGCTAAGGTAACCGATATAACTTATGAAGATTGGCGCAAAATACTACCTTTATTAAAGGAGAATGAAAGACTCTTCGGGATAAAGGTAAGCGACTTATTAAGGGTAAATGGGGAACTTAGGGATCCGAGGGAAGTTTACAGGAAAATAGTACCGGTAGAAGTACGTGCTCTAACTAAGTACGAAGGGTTGTAGAATGATAAGAGTAATAGTATTAATTAAGCAGGTACCAGATCCCAAGGTAAGGGCGCGGTTAAAGGAGGACGGTACGGTGGATAGGGAAAGGGTTAGGGCGGTCATGAATCCTTACGATAGGAATGCCTTAGAAGAGGCCTTAAGGTTAAAGGAAGTAATAGGAGCTAAAGTAATAGCCATATCCATGGGACCACTTAAAGCGGAAAGCGTACTAAGGGAGGCTTTAGCTATGGGAGCCGATGAAGCTATATTGCTTTCCGATCCTATGTTAGCAGGCTCTGATACTTTAGCTACTTCCTATGCTTTAAGTAAGGTCATTAAGATGTTAGGTAATTATGATCTAATATTATGCGGTATGGAAACTACTGATGGTAATACCGGTCAAGTAGGCCCAGAGGTAGCTGAGCACTTAGGTATACCTCACGTAACCTACGTAGAGGATTTTGAATTAAGGAACGGATATTTATTAGTTAAACGCTTAATAGAAGGAGGGTACCAATGGCTAAAAGTTAGATTACCAGCTTTATTAACTATCACTAATACCGCTAACGAACCTAGATGTAGTACGTTCGAGGGAGTTATTAGGGCCCTTAAGAAGAACGTAAGGAGATTATCGTTAGAGGAGACGGGGATAGAAAAAGGGAGGGTAGGGCTGATAGGTTCACCTACTAGGATAAAAGAGGTAAGGAGGGTTAATTTACGTAGGCGTAGGTATATAATCAGGAAGCCATCGGCTAAGGAGGCCGTAGAGGAATTATTAAGGGAGCTGAGTTCGAAGGGCATTAAATTGGTGATGAACGGTGGTTAATAAGTCCGGAGGAGTATTAGTATACGCGGAATGCAAGAGGCGTAAGCTAAACAGGATTACCTTAGAGCTCCTAAGCGCCGGTAGGTACTTAGCCGGTAAATTAAATAGCGAAGTTTCAGCCGTATTGATAGGCTATAAAGTAAGGGAATTAGCGAAGGAGTTAATATGCTACGGAGCAGATAGGGCTTACGTAGTTGACCATCAATCGTTCAGGTATTACGTACCATTAACTTATGCTAAGGTAATTGCAGATCTAATAATAAGTAGCGAGCCAGAAATAGTACTCTTCCCAGCTGATAGCATAGGAAGGGATTTAGCTCCGAGGGTAGCTGCTAAGCTGAATACCGGGTTAACGGCCGATTGTATAGAGTTGGATATAGGAGATTACGAAGATCCGATAAGCGGCAGGCATTATGAGAAACTCCTATATCAGGTAAGGCCGGCTTTTAGCGGCGACATAATAGCTACGATAGTAGTACCGGAGAGGAGACCTCAAATGGCTACTGTAAGGCCCGGTAGCTTTGATCCCCTACCTAGGGATTTAGGGAGGGAAGGGGAAATAGTAGCCATACCTGTTAACTTAGGAGGAGAAGGAGGTGTTATGGAAGTCATTAAGGTCGTAGAGGAAGAGTCCAGCACCGATTTAAGGGATGCTAAGATAATCGTAAGTGGAGGTAGAGGAGTAGGAGGGCCTTATGGCTTTAAATTATTAAGGGAGTTAGCTAAGGAGTTAGGGGCCAAACTAGGTGCTTCCAGAGCCGCCGTGGAGGCTGGTTGGATTTCCTATTCCCACCAGGTAGGGCTTACTGGCCAAATAGTTAAGCCTAAGATATACATAGCTTGCGGAATTTCTGGGGCCATTCAGCATATAGTAGGTATAAGGGAAGCTGGGGTAATAATAGCCATAAATAGGGACCCTGATGCGCCTATATTTGATTACGCAGATTACGGTATAGTAGGGGATTTATTCGAAGTAATACCTGCGTTAATAAGCAAGATTAAGGAGGTAAAATGTAATAAATAATAACCTTTGTTCCCCGCCTGTGTGTACTATGCTTTGCTTTATATTGTCTTCTAGGAAAATACGTAAGAGGCTTAATACCCATTTCGTTACTTCGAGGGAGGTGAATTTGCCCGAGCAATATCAAGGAAGTTAATGGAATAAATCGTAACATGCCTAAGAATATCAGGTGTACGTGTTTCTAAAGCTTAAATCTTTCCTAACTTTTTAATTTCTCTTCTAGGTAACGCTTAATGTAATCTCCGAAGAAGAACCAAATCGCGAAAATAGCTATCGATATCCCTATGCCCTGGGAGAGGCCTACGATTAAGGAAGTTTTAACCTCCGGTGAGAGCGCTGAGATATCTATTAAAAATGCCGTTAAAATTAAAAAGGATATTAAAAACATATAGCTCTTAAGTTTAGTTTCAAACTTTATGTAATTTATCAGGAAACTAAAGAGGGCTAATATTGCGGTAGCGATTACTAGTATACTAGCCATCCTACCGAACGTAGCTAAACCATCTAGGAAAGCGCTCCTATAAGCGCTAGGTAAAAGTAGGTTTGCCGTTACCATGGTCCCTATTAATGCTATTCCTAAGTCCCCCATGCCTATTATTAACTTAGAGGATGAAAGGGGTAAGGGCCTACCTAATAACTTCCTTAACCCTTCATCTAATTTTACGAAGTTAAGTAATTTCATTAGGTAAGTACGTGCTATCTTCCAAACTACCACTAATATCGTTAAAGTCAATAGAGTGAGAAGGATCTTAGGAGTTACATAAGCTATTTCCTTCACTATTTCCTCTAGCCCCTGACTTACAGCCCTAGGTATTTCTACCATCCTTTAAACTCCCAATAATATTGTAACTATCCTATATATAATATATAAGGTAAGTAAACTGAAGGTTAATGCCATAATGCGTAAGGTCATCATTAAGGCCTCCTTAGAGAGTTCTAATGAGGATTTATATCCTAAGACGCTCACTGAGTAAAGGGTATTAGCGTAATTACGAGCCGCCTCCTCAGGAACTATCGCTACCTAAGGTATAGTAAGAAAAGCTATCGTTAAAGTAATTATCTTAAGTAAACTAACGCTCACCGCTAAGGGGAGATAATATTCCCTACCTAAGCTACCTATTAAGGTACCTACTAGTTGACCTATCCCTCCTAACATCATTAATAATGAAGAAGCCCTAATGGAGCCTAGTTCGTTAAGGTATCTAGCGTAAAGGAAGCCCCCTAGAAAGCCCGAAGCTGTAGAGAAAAAGGAAGTATATGCGGAAATACCTAATTGAGCGAGGGGATTATAGGCTATCAAGATTAAAATAGGGGTTAAAGCGTCAAAAGCTAAAGAAAACCTATAATGCTTAAAACTGGCCTTACCCCAGAAAAGGGATGCGAATACACTTACGGTGGTACCTATTAACCCTATCATGGTTACCCAGTAGCTCTCTAAGCTTAAGCCTTTGATTAATACAGCTACCCATAGTATGCTAAGTAAGCTAGATGAAGCCACATAAAGGACTTGGAAAAGCGATATTGAATATATCCTGCTTACGGCTTTAACCGAAGGAGGTAGTACCTTAGGTAATTCTATCTTAGGTAATGAAATTATAGCTGTGGAGACTAAACCTATAAGCGAACCATAGGTGAAGCAGTAATAGAATCCTACCTCCTTTCGGGAGAGAAACACCGTAGCTAAGAAGTAACCTAGTATGCTAGAGAGAGACGCTAATGAGCTCCTCTTGGACGTGACGTCCCTAATTCCTCTCTCATCGAAACAACTGAAGATTATATTGTTGATCTGAAGGGAGATAAGTACTGAAAAGAGGTTTTTAATAGCATAAACGATTATAAGGCCCGGAAGCGAGGTTAAGAAGGGTACTATTAGCCATGTTAATCTCTCGAAAGCATGCGGTATTACGAGGTTAGCTTTAGAACTAGAGGATAATAAATGCGGGTCCTTGAAAAGTAGGTAACCTATTATTATTGCTGGGAGCGATGAAATAAGCACAATAAAGGACATAGTACTGGCACCATAACCTAACGAAGCTAAGTAGGTTAAGAATACCCCATTGGTAAGGGATACGTAAATGTAGGCTAATAAAGCCTCCAGTATCAATGCTAGTTTTAGCACAGGCATACCACCATGACTTCGTTCCCTCGGAATGTCGTTCAGGTAGGGACGTAGTTTAAGATTGTAATCAGTTAGCCTTAAAGATATCAGCACTGGTGTCTTACATCATCCGTTATCAGAAATACCAACCTTCATCCTCTTAACTTATATCTTCTTCCCTCCTTTAAAATTATTCGTTCTGAAAATAATTTAATTCTCAGATAGTATTTAGAAAGCGATGGATAGAAAAGCGGTAGCTTATATAGGAGGCTTCGAAGTTAGAGAGAAGGCTTACTATGAGTTAGTAAACTATGCTAAAGAAAAGGGGTTTAAATTGGAAAAAATATTCTTAGAGGAGGAAGCCGGTTCCTTCGATGAACTAATGAATTACTGTCTTAGGAAGGGGTTGAAAGTAATACTAGTAACCGACCTAAGTTCCCTAGGTACAACCCTTAAGGAAGTAGTTAATAGGTATGAAGCTTTATTAAGAAGGGGCTTTAAGGTAGTGAAAGTTAAAAGCGAGATAAGCGACGTAAGGGATGAGGAATTACTTAAAGTACTTAAGTGGGTACTTAAGGTAGAGCACTCCATAATAGTTTACAAGACTAAGAAGGGACTGGAAAGGGCTAGGAGTTTAGGTAAACCTATAGGTAGGCCTAGGAAGCCTCTCCCTAAGGACGCTATTTTAGAGCTTTACCATAAGGGATTATCGGTAAGTAAAATAGCTACTCTTTTCGGGGTATCTAGGGCTACCTTATATAGGAGGTTAAAGGAGTGGCGTGCTTTACCTAATATTGAGAGGAGTTAATGACAAGTTTACTTATTAAGGTTATACGGACTTTAATAAACACTTGTAGTTCTCAAACTGCGCATTAAGTTCAGATACTTGCTCCCTAATTTTTCCTGCCTTACGTTTTAGCGCAGTACCCCTAAGCGCCGGTAGGTAACCGATCAATTCCTCTACTAGTTCGTCGAAGTTCTCCGAGAACCCTAACAAAATATTATTTAATTTATATAGTAACTTAAGTAACCCAATGTATCCTTCATAAATACTACTTAAGGCATTACATAGAGTTAGGAAAGCTACCGTATCTAACCTACCGGATGCCTTTATTTCTTCTATCGCCCTCCTTAACTCGTTAAGACGCTTAAAGAGCTCCTGAAGTTCCATTTCGGAGCTCATAGGTAGATCTACGTGATACATTTATTTTAATTAACTCCTATTTTATCACCTCTATCTTGACAGTATCCGTGGATCCCTCCCTAAGTCCTATGGTGTATATTACTATATCTCCGTAAGATAGATAACCCTTTTCCTTTAACAGCCTTATGAGCTTGGAGAAGCCCTCCCTATAATCCACTCCCTCTACGAAGTAGGGGTAAACTCCCCATAATAGGGATATCTGTCTCGCAGTAACTATGTCGTTAGTAACTACATATATAGGGGCTCTCGGTCTATATCTAGATAGCCTACCCGCAGTAGCACCTCTCCTACTGAAGGCTACTATTTTAGCATTGATGGAATCGGCTAGGAAGGTTATTCCTTTAGCGAACTTATCATAAATAGTTTCGCCCCTCCCTTCTACCCTTACGCTCAAATCCTTCTCCCCTTCTAGTATGATGCGCCTTAACCACTGTACTGCCTCTATAGGGTATTTACCCACGGCGGTTTCGTCGGCCAATAGTAGGGAATCCACACCACTTTGAACAGCGGTCATGACATCTACTACTTCCGACCTAGTAGGTATGGGCCTCTCCACCATGGATTCAAGTAATTGAGTAGCTAATATTACAGGCTTGCCCCTAGTTACGCACTTAGAGATTATCTCATTCTGTAATCTAGGTACTTTCTCTAAACTAAAGTGCATTCCGAGGTCTCCTCTAGCCACTAGTACGGCATCGCTTTCTTCAACGATTTCGTCTAAGTTCCTTACTGCTGATTTAGTTTCTACTTTAGCTATGATCCTTATTTTCTCTCCTCCCCTATCCTTAAGTATACCTTTAAGTGTAACTATATCGTCCCTCTTCCTAACGAATGAAATAGCTAAATAATCTAAGCCCTTATCGATGCTAAATTCTATATCCCTTAGGTCTTTTTCGCTTAAAATAGGTAAATCAAGCTCCTTCCCCTTTACCGCTAGGGTCTTACCTCCCTCTATCGTACCGTCGTCCATAGCTATACACAAGGCCTCTTCTACTCTTACCTCCCTAATGTTAAGCCTTAACCTCCCTCCGCCTACGAAGATTATATCCCCTTCTTCGAGCTCGGAGAAAAACTTCTCAATAGGTACTGGAACCTCTCTCTTAGAAGCGTCACCTTTATTGCCTAGCTTTAACTTAATTGCATCGCCTTTAACCACCTTAAAACTTGTTACTTCGCCTATCCTTACCGTAGGACCTCTTAAATCGCCTATGATAGGTAAATATTTACCTATTTTAGCCTCTATACTTCTTATGATCTCTATAGTCCTCGCCTTCTCCTCTAACGTACCATGGGAGAAATTAAGCCTGAAAGCATCCACGCCCTCCTTAGCTAACCTGTAAATGGTATTTAAATTATCAGATGAAGGTCCTATAGTAGCTATTATTTTCGTCTTCCTAACCATCTTTATCCTAAGCATCATTAGGGGGAACGTTAATTAAAAACCTATCTAAAGTGAGCAAAATAGGTAGGGCTGTTTATGTTAGTAGGAGGGGTAGATGAAGCAGGTAGAGGTCCAGTAATAGGGCCTATGGTAATAGCCTGCGTAGTATGCCGGGAAGGCGAGCTTAAATTGCTTAAGCGCTTAGGGGTAAGGGACTCTAAAGCCCTTACTCCCTTGAGAAGGAGGATCCTATACAAAAGTATAGGTGAGGTGGTTTCGGAAATTAAAGTTAAAGTGGTAAGCCCCCAGGAAATAGATGAAAAGTTAACGAGCAAGGAAGGTAACTTAAACGATTTGGAAGCCGAGGTCACCGTTGAATTAATAAGCTCCCTAACTGAGACTCCCTATGCAATTTACCTAGATTCCCCCGATCCGGTAGCTAAGAGATATAGCGATAAGGTAGTTAAGCTACTAAGTTCTAGGGGGTTAAGTAATGTAATAGTAATAGCTGAAAATGGTGCTGACAAGAGGTATCCGATAGTTTCTGCGGCCTCGATAGTAGCTAAGGTAATAAGGGACAAGGAGGTGGAGGAACTTAAGAAGCTATACGGAGATTTCGGCTCCGGATATCCTTCAGACCCTAAGACTTTAAGGTTTTTAAGAGATTGCTTAAGGAAGGGATACTTACCTCCTATAGTAAGGAGATCTTGGTCTACCTTAAGGAGGTTCGGGGCTTAGCTCCAAAGGAAACTTTTTTAACCCTTAAGGCCGGCTATAAGATGAGGAAGGGGATGTGTAGTTACTATATGAAGCTCCATAAGAAGGGTAACGATGTAGTATTAGCGGTTTGCGACGAAGAACTATTAGGTAAGTACTTTACTGACGGTAAGTTAAGATTACACATAAAGGAGGATTTCTATGGAGGTAGTAAGGTAGGAAGGGAGGAGTTACTTAAGGCTTTAAAGGAGGCTACTATCATTAACGCAGTAGGGGAGCGTTCCGTTTCGATAGTAATAGGGGATAATAACGTGCTTAAGGAGGCTATAATTAGAATATGCGGTATACCGCACGTTCAGTTAATTAAGTTTTGAAAGCGGAGGTAATAGTTGGGATGGTAAGTAGGTTCTGTGCTCTCTGCGGTAAGGAGACTAATGAACTACTAGAGAACCTTTGCTATGAATGTTATAGGAGGTTGCATCCTTTAGTAAGATTACCTTCCGAAATTGAAGTAAAAGTGTGTAAGAATTGTTTTTCCTATTACTTAAGCGGTAAGTGGGTAAGTCCCAGATCCCAGCAACCTTTAAGTGCCTTAAGAGAGGCCATAAGGGCTAAGGTAAGGAAATCCTTAAAGTTCGAGGGGAAGGTAGAGGAAGTCAAGGTAATGAACGATATATTAATTAAATTGCCTAAAAAGGGAGAGTTCTTAGGCATAAGGGTTAAGGTAAAGGGTAAAGTTCATGAGAAATTACCTTCCTACGAGGAGGAGTATTTAGTTAGGGTAACCGTAACTTATTCATTATGTCCTTCCTGTATGGTAGTAATGGGAGGTAAGGAGAAGGCAATACTTCAATTAAGGGCCGACGGCCGTAGCATAGGTAGGGAGGAAATGGAGAAGCTAAAACTTACGATATCGAAGGCTTTGGAAGAAGTTTATGAAGTAGATAAGGGGGCTGTAATATTAGACTGGGTAGAGAAGGAGGGTTCGTTAGACGTTTACTTAGCTTCCACTTATGCCGCCAGGAGGATAGCTTCTTATATTCAAAAGTTCTTCGCGGCTAAGAGATTAGAAACGAATAAGGTAATAGGTTATAAAAGGGGGAAACCGGTAACTAGGCTTACCATAAGGCTATCTCTACCTTCCTTCAGGAAAGGGGACGTAGTAGATTTCAAGGGGAATCCATTACTTATAGAGTCGATAAGTAAAAGTGGGGTTAAGGGTTTACTCCTAACTAATTACTCATACGTTAAGGTACCTTTCACTAAATTATTCAGGAATCCCAAGCTTATATTTAGGAGGGAGGAATTAGTCAAGGCTATGGTTACTTCGGTTAATCCCCCCTACGTAACCTTACTTACTGAACCAGAATATAAGCAAGTAGAGGTAAAGTTAACTAAAATACCGTTGTGGATCAAGGAGGGAGCTAAAGTTAACTTACTCGAAGTAAGAGGTAAGATTTTCTTATCGCCTATAATTGCATGAAGTAGCTGAATTAGGTATTTTATAAACTTTTCGTACATAAATATATCTCACTTTAGGTTTCAGTTTATATGGAGTTATGGAAGAGGTTATTCGGGTAACTAAGTTATTTAAGAAGTACAGGAGGAGGACAGCTCTAAGGGGATTAAGCTTTAAGGTTCATAGGGCTTCAATTCATGCACTCTTAGGCCCGAATGGAGCAGGTAAAAGTACCGCACTAAAGGCCATAGTCGGCTTAATTAAACTCGATGGAGGGGAAATAGAAGTACTAGGCGTTAAGGCTTCTGAAGATGAACGTAAAGTAAGGGAATTAATAGGTTATGTACCTGAGAACCCCCCCTTCCCTAAGTGCCTTAGTGCCGAGGAAGTATTAGACATTTACGGCAGGATTTACGGTATGAGTAAAGCTGAGAGAAGGAGGATGATTAAGCACTTACTAGAGCTAGTAGGTTTAAGTTTCTCTAGAAGGGTAAAAATAGGGAAGTATAGTAAAGGAATGATACAGAGGTTAGCCTTAGCGCAAGCCTTGATTAATGATCCCCCGATCTTGATAATGGACGAGCCTACTTCCGGGCTGGATCCAGAATGGATTATTAGGTTTAAACGTTTAATAAAGCAGTTAAGGAGGGATGGTAAGAGCATACTTTTCTCCTCTCACTTACTTTATGAAGCTAAGGCATTATGTGATGAGGTTACCGTAATCTATGAAGGTAAAGCTCTCTTTAGCGGCCCCTTAAGGGATTTCCTCTCTAAGGCTAGTAGGGGAATTACGATAAGGTTGGAGGTGAGGCCTCTAAAACCTAGCTTAGTCGATAAGCTTAGATCCTTACCCTTCGTAAGGGAAGTAGGTGTAGAGGGAAGTAGCAGGTTAATAATTGAGATTAGAGAGGGCGAAGACCATAGATTGGACATAGTTAAGATATTATATAACATGGGATGCTACCCACTAGAGGTAGTTAAATTAGGACCCAGCATAGAGGAAGCTTACCTCAAGATAGTTGGGAGGGGATAAGTTATCGGGGCTTTAACGGCCGTGGTAGCGTATGAAGCTAAATTAATGTACAGGAGGAGGAAATTTTACGGCGCTCTATTCATATCCTTAACTCCGCCTCTCGTATTAGCTTTGATTAGTTGCTTCCTAAACGTTAAAGCTCTTATCTTAGGGATGGTAGGTAAGGATTTAGCCGATAGAGTTTGGGCCATGTTTTACGGTATAGAATTAGTTAAGCCTTCATTAATTCAGTTAACAGGATTAGCGGGCCCCTTATTAACCGTGTTAGTAGGATCATTAACGGCATCTGATAGTCTGCCTAGCGAGTTTAAGGAGGGTAGTATAATTTTATTGCTCTCGAAACCTTTATCTAGGCTAGAATTAATAGTAGGTAAGTTAATCGTCATATATTTAGCATTACTACTCACTTACTTCATAGGATTAACTGCATGCTGGCTAGAAGCCTGTTTATTAATAGGTAAGCAGGGAGGCTTTACCGAAGCCATATTAACAGCCTTAGCGGCTTCCTTCTCCGCCTTCTCCTGGGCTTTAATGACTTTCGCTATAAGTAGCTTCGTAAGGAACTCCTCCCTCTCCGTACTTCTAACGCTTTTAATTTACCTAGGCGGCAGCATGATCAGTATCTTAATGACTTTACCAAGTGGTTTAAAATACCCTCCTTCCCCCGCTTGTATGGTTAGGGTCAAGTACAAGAACTACCTACCGTGGGAAGTCGTAAGTAACTTACCTCAATACGTTTACGAATACTTTAGCGGAGGTAAGGTCAAGGTAATACCTTCTCTTTCCTTCCTTTACGCCCATGATCCCTTACCTATACTGTTACCTAGGTACTTATTACAACTTTCGTTAACCGTCATCGCTTTAATATACCTATCTTATTTAGGCCTTAAAGGCGATGTAGCGGTATAACTTCGAGTAGTTAAATTTAAATAATGGATAATTCCTAGGGGGCTTAGAGGACTTAGGATGGGCGCCGTCGAGGTAACGGGTACCCTTTACGAATCCCTTAAAGTAGGGAGAAAGGCTAGGAGGGCTTACTTCGTGTTAATAGCCGATAGGAAGTTAGTTAAGGTAGGAATCCCTAAGGATAGAATATTATGCGTTAACGGTTTAAGAGTACCCTTTACCACTAGATTGTTAATAGTGGGTAAATACGGTAGCTCCGGACTCGAAGGCTTTAAGGAGGGAAAAGGGGCTTGGATAAGGGTAGAATTAAAACCCTCTAAAGGAGTTAGGAAGAGGATAACTCTCTCCTTACCCTTCACCTATAATAAGAGAGCTAAATTGACTGTAGAAGGTGAGTTTGAGCTAACCTCTATCCAATATCCTTCATGGGTGAAAGTAGGCGAATTATTTTACTTAGAGGAATAGTACTAGGGGATAAATATGGAGTTAAAGTTCGGTACGGCCGGTATACCTCTTAGTGCAAAAGGCAAGGGGACTATAGAAGGCATAATGGAAGTTAAGAGATTAGGGCTAGGAGCTATGGAATTGGAGTTCGTAAGGGGGGTTAGGTTAAGCGAGAAGGGAGCTATGGAAGTAGGCGCTGTAGCTAAAAGCCTTAATGTAACCTTAACGGCCCACGGTCCCTACTATATAAACTTAAACTCCTCGGATAAAGCTAAGGTAGATGCTAGCGTTAAGAGGATTTTAGATACCGCTAAGGTAGCTTACGCAGCAGGGGGTTATTCCATAACTTTTCATACCGCTTATTACGGTAATTCCTCTAAGGCCGAAACCTACGCTAGGATTAAGAAGGCTTTAACTAAGGTTATAAGGGAATTACAGGATAATGGTATTACTATATGGGTTAGACCTGAAACTACGGGTAAAAGGTCTCAGTTCGGCACATTAGATGAGGTAATTAAACTAAGTGAGGAACTAGAAATGGTAATGCCATGTATAGACTTCGCTCACATACATGCTAGAAGTAGGGGGGCTTATAATAGTTACGAGGAATTCTCCTCGATTTTAGAGCTTATCGAGAGAAGGTTAGGTAAGGAAGCGTTAAGGGAAATGCACATCCACGTATCGGGCATAGAGTACGGAGAAAGGGGTGAAGTAAGGCATTTAAACTTAAAGGAATCGGACTTCAAGTACGCTGACTTACTAAAGGCGTTTAAGGAATTTAAGGTGGGAGGAGTAGTTATATCTGAGAGTCCCAACATAGAAGGGGATGCCTTACTTTTAAAGGAATGTTATTTAAAGGATCCTTGAGCGCTATACGGTAGGTACTGATGAGGTTTAAGAAGTGGGGTTCGAAGTACTTAACTTTGGGTGTAACTTCTTTAGTGGCCTCCTTAGCTTTATCCTTAATAGCTATGTACCCCATATACCTTAATTTACTAAGTAAGGGGGGGAGGGAGTTTAAGGGAAGGACTCTCTTACCGCTATTCAAGGGTGAAGCTTCCTTCCCTTACTTCGATTTAAGTGTTAAATCTAACGTTACTATAGAGGTTCGGTTACTCTCCGGTACCGGTAAATACTTGATTAATACATCGTTATCTCCATTTAGGGTTTATAAATTTAATTTAACTAACGTTTATTCCCCCTTAACATTAATAGCGACTTGTAACGGTCCTGCACTCATTTATTATAGTTACCGGGCGTTAAGGATAATTAAGCCCTATTCGATATTGAGCTTTCCTGCTGCTCTCTTAGGGCTCTTAGGTTTAACTTTAACCATTAGGGCTATGTGTATCTTAGCGTCCGAATCCAAGCGGAAATAGGATAAAAGAGGAAGAAAAATTTATATAATGAACATTTTTAATACCTAAACATGCGGAGGTATTTAAGCCGTAAGTTAACCGTCTTGGCCCTACTTATAGCCGTTTCATTACTAGTATTGCCTCCTAGTGCTTACGCCCAGATACCTAGGGGACCATGGGTAGATACCATAGTACTCTTTCCTATGTCGGACGAAGATAAAGTGGTTAGCTTAATAGAAACCGGTAAAATGCACATATGGTTATATAACTTAAGGAAACTCGAAAATATAAGGGCTGCCGTAGCCTCCCCTAAGGTCAGCTTACTTAAAACTTACGGAGGAGCTTACGATATATTCGTTAACCCAGTTAAAACTAAGACCGGATTCAACCCCTTTACCATTAGGGAGGTAAGGGAAGCGTTAAATTACATAATAGATAGGGAGTATATAGCTAAGGAGATTTTAAAGGGTTATGCAGTGTCTAGATGGACAGTCTTTAGGGCGGTTTCGCCCGATTACGCTAGGAACGCAGATTTCATGAAGGCTTTAGAACTTAAGTATGCATATAATTTCGAGAAAGGAAAGAAAATGATAACCGAAGCCTTAACCAAAGCTGGGGCGATCCTTAAGAACGGTAAATGGTATTACAACGGTAAGCCGATAGTGTTGAAGTTCTTCATAAGAATAGAGGATTATAGGAAGGAAATAGGCGATTACGTAGCTTCTCAATTGGAAAAGGTAGGCTTTACCGTAGAGAAGCTATATCGTCCGGCTAGGGATGCGGTACCTATAGTTTACGGATCTGATCCTAGGGAGGGTAAGTGGCACCTATATACCGAGGGATGGGCTTATACCGCTATAAGCGCTTACGACGATATCGATCCCGACTTCTTCTGTACTTCACCCTATAGCGGTGCTGTGTTTAAGGTCTATAAGCCCCCTGAGGAGCTAGTAGAGGTAGCTAAGAAATTATCAGCTGCTAAGTATAAATCCTTAAAGGAAAGGAACGAATTGGTAAGGAAAGCTGCTGAGTTAGCATTAGAGGATTCCGTAAGGATATGGTTAGTAGATCAGATAACTCCCTTCGCCTATAGTTCTAACATAGAGGAAATGGTTTACGACCTATACGGTGGCCCGTTCTCGCTCTTCTCCCTGAGGACTATAAAGTTCAAGGGCAAAGTAGGAGGGATGGTTAAGGCGGGCAATATGAGGATGTTTACTTCTGCTTATAACCCCATAGCGGGCTTTACTTGGCTATACGATGTCTTCGTCTTCTACGCCGTTAGCGACCCTACGGTCTTCCCGCATCCCCATACAGGCAAGTATATACCCGTTAGGGCTAAGTTCCAAGTAAGGACTGCAGGCCCTGAAGGAGTATTAAAGGTACCGCCTACAGCCTTAAAGTACAATGTCTCGAAGAGAAAGTGGGTAGAGGTAGGTCCTAATGTTACGGCTAAGAGCGTAGTTAGGTTCATCTTCACCTTAGGTAAGTGGCATGATGGACAACCGGTAACCTTAGCCGATATACTAATGAGCTTAGCTACTACTTTCGAAATAGCTACGCCTAATTCAACGCTTTACGATCCTTCAGCCGTAACGCCTACTACGGAGACGTTCGTTAAGACCTTCAAAGGGATAAGTATAGTAGCCGGTAACGTTTACGATGTTTATGTAGATTATTGGCACCCGGACAAGAGCTACATCGCTAACTTAGCTTCCATAGGGGCTACTGTACCTTGGGAAGTCCAGGCCCTTATGAACGTTGCAGTAGCGGATAGGAAGTTAGCCTTCTCAGATACTAGGGCGGAGGAATGGAAGGTAGATTGGTTAGACTTAACTAAGGGACGTAGCCTTGATATATTAAAGTCCTACATGGAGAAGTTCAAGAAGGAGAACTACATACCGCCTGAAATTAAGGGTTACGTAACTCCCGAGGAAGCTAGGGCTAGGTGGAGGGCGATATCCTATTGGTTCGATAAATATGGCCACTTCTACGTTAGCGATGGCCCGTTCTACATAGCTAAGGTAGATACCGTAGCTAGGCAGGTCATCATGAAGGCGTTTAGGGAGTATCCCTTCAGAGCGGATCGCTGGGCTTACTTAATTAAGCCTAGGGTACCCTCCATAGTAGTAAGTGGACCTAGTGAAGCTACCCTAGGTAGTAGAGTCGTATTTAACGTAACTTCGACCTTTGAGGGTAGGCCGTACACTAGGGTAGGAGTTAAGTACTTATTATTAAGCCCCAAGGGAGTAGTAATATTAAGAGGCGACGCTAAAGCGGTAGGCATGGGAGTCTTCACTATAGAGTTCAGCCCTGAGGAAACTTCAAAGTTAACCCCAGGCGCTTACACCTTAATGGTAATAGGGGTAGGAGAGGAAGCCGCTACTCCCATTATAAAGACTACCTCGATAGTATTTGTACCGGGCTAAGGGGTTTTCCTAAACCTTAAATTCCTCCTTTTTTATTTATTGTTACGGGTAATCAGCTAATGGTCCCGGTTAAGTATTTTGCAAAAACGGTCGCTATAAGGTTACTTACGCTTATCATAGCTATTTACATTACCGTAGTTATAGCTAACTTAGGGGGCTTCATAGATAGGATTTACATAGGCCAAATAAGGTTTAACGTGGAATCGGAAATAGCTAGGAACCCCTCTTTCGCTAACTTACCTGAGAATCTAAGGGAGAAGTACATAAATGAAAGAGTACAAGCGATAATACGTTCTAGGGGTTTGGATAAGCCATTCATATTTAGGAGCTTCATATACTTCAGGGATGCCTTAACCCTTAACTTAGGGAGGGCGTTAATACTTAGGAGCGCATCCGGTTCAAGCTTAGTGAAGGATATAATACTAGAGAGGTTACCTCAAACGGTATTGCTTTTTACAACCGGTACGATAATATCTGCTTTATTAGGCATTTACTTATCGCTTTACATGGCTAAGAGTGCCGGAGGTACATTCGATAAGTCCGTTACATTCTTCGCTATTACTACTTCCATAGTACCTCCTTGGTTCTTCGGAATAATCTTCATATTAATATTTTCCTTCTACTTAGGCCTTTTCCCCTCCGGCGGTATGTTTAGCGTACCTCCTCCTTCAACGCTGTTAGGTTACTTTAGGGATATATTATATCATATGGCCTTACCCCTCCTAGCGTGGGTATTTAATGGATTAGGGGCGTGGGCTTACGTAAGTAGGAATATTTTAATACAAGTATCCCAAGAAGATTACGTAGTGGTTGCTAGAGCTAAGGGCTTACCGGAAAGGCTGGTCCTTTCCAGGTACGTACTTAGGCCTTCCCTCCCGCCTATAGTTACTAATGTAGCTTTAGCCATAGTTAACTCACTTACGGGAGCTATAATAACCGAGACAGTATTCGATTGGCCTGGTGTAGGTAGGTTGCTTTATGAAGCTATTTTATCCCTCGATGCGCCGGTAGTAATAGGCATAACGGTAATTTATGCTTACCTTTATACTTTAACAGTATTAGCGCTGGACTTAATATACGGTTTACTAGACCCTAGGATAAGGAGTAGTAGGTGAGGTAATTGAGCGCACCTCTAGGTTTAAGGGAGATAGTTAAGGAAGTACTTAAAAGTAAAAGCGGCTTAGCAGGGCTCTGCATTTTACTATTCCTTACAATCCTTTCCCTATTAGTGCCGATATACTTCCCTAAGGGCAATATAGTTAACGCTTGGAACGATCCTCTACATTGGGTTAAATACCCTAGATTAGCTGCTCCCGAATGGGTTGAAATCTTCATAGGTAAGAGACTACCTAGGACCTTAGATATAGTCAATAGCGATTTTAAATATCTTTCAATTAAGATGAGTTCGGGCTTTAAATACGTTCGGAGGGAAGCTAATTTCTACTACGATTACGATGATTTTCCCTCTGATTTCATAATATTCTTAAACACTAGTTACCGTTCCTCTCCTCCTTACGTAGCTGTAACCATCATAAGACCTGACGGCCTCAAGGTTAAATTATTCAGCGGTACTTTAACCTCCTCCACTCAAGCACTCTATATATCCACCGATAAGGATATACTCTCGAACATAGCGGATTTCGTAACTAAAGTAACCGGTAAGCCCCCTAGTGCGTTAAGCTTCATTTATATATTCGCTGAGAGGGAGAGCTTACCTAACGTTAAGGAGGTAAAGGTACTTAAGAGTTCCTACTTTAAGCCCCCTAGGCCTTATAGAATAGTAGTTAAAGCCTTAATGTACTCAAAGAAAGATAAGCTAAGGATAGAGGCGATAATATACGGTAAGGTTTACGGGCTAGCCGGTACGGATAACGAGAGGAGGGACATATTATTAGGCATACTATGGGGTACGCCCATATCCTTAGCCTTTGGGATCGTAGGATCGGTAGTTACTACAGTTATCCAAGCGTTCCTAGGGGCCGTTAGCGCTTGGTACGGGGGGAAGGTAGATGAAGTACTACAAAGGGCTACTGATATTATGTTAGTGATACCAATATTACCATTAATAATATTGATAGATTTCGTCTATAGGCTTACGCTATGGAGGCTCTTAGAGGTATTAGTAGTATTCAGTATACTTGGAATGGTTACAAAAATTACCAGAAGCATGGTGTTACAGGTAAAGAGTGAACAATATATAGAGGCTGCAATATCTTATGGTGCCAGCAAGAAGAGGATCTTAGCCTTATATATAACGCCAAGGATAACTCCCTATACTTTCGCTAATATAGTATTAAGTATACCTTCCTTCGTATTCCTGGAAGCAGCGTTAAGCATATTGGGATTAGGCGACCCATTACTCCCTACGCTCGGTAAATTACTTGATAACGCTTACGAAGGAGGTGCCTTGTATCACGGCTACTGGTGGTGGGTCTTATTACCCGCCGGCGTAATTATGTTAATAGCGATAGCTTTCGTGCTAATGTATTATCCTTTAGATAAGATATTGAACCCTAGGTTAAGGGAGAGGTAGTATGTTACTTGAAGTAAGGGGGCTTAAGCTATATTACTGGACCGTAAGGGGGGTAGTGAGGGCAGTCGATGGCGTATCCTTAAGTATAGCTAGGGGTGAGACTTTAGCTTTAGTAGGCGAATCGGGTTGCGGTAAGTCCTCTTTAGCTTTAGCTATAATGCGTTTACTACCTCGTAACGTATACTTGTACGAAGGCTCAATAAAATTGGACGGTTTAGAATTGACTAACCTAAGCGAGGAGGATATGAGGACTAAAGTTAGGTGGAGGAAAATATCTATGGTATTTCAAGGCGCTATGAACGCTTTAAATCCTGTGATTAAGGTAGGTGATCAAGTAGCCGAGCCCCTTATAATACACGAGGGGATTAGCAGATCTGAAGCTATGAAAGCTGTAGTAGAAGCACTGAGCATGGTAAGGCTTCCGGATTATATAATGGATAGATATCCTCACGAACTATCTGGAGGTATGAAGCAGAGGGTAGTAATAGCTATGGCCTTATTAATGAAACCAGAATTAATTATTTTAGACGAACCTACTTCCGCTCTAGATGTAATAACCCAAGCTAATATTATGAACTTACTTAAGAAACTAAAGAGGGAACTCTCCTTATCTTATATATTCATAACCCACGATTTAGCTCTCGCTAGCGAACTAGCTGACAAGGTAGCTGTAATGTACGGTGGCAAGATAGTGGAAGTAGGCCCAGCCGAAGCTATCTACGGTAAGCCTAAGCACCCTTACACTTCGAAACTCATAGCTAGCGTACCTACGCTAAGGACCGATAAGAAGTTGGAGTTTATCCCCGGTTCTCCTCCTAACTTAATTAACCCTCCTCCGGGTTGTAGGTTCCACCCTAGGTGTCCTTACGCTATGGATATTTGTAAACGCGAGGAACCTCCCTTAATCGAAGTAGGGGAAGGCCATAAAGTAGCTTG